>Ga0136643_10007411_pt1 | contig 15872 bp, 11 predicted proteins | sample TergutLab28metaG_FD_96883 | JGI IMG/M metagenome (GOLD analysis project Ga0136643, IMG submission 96883) | Labiotermes labralis P1 segment gut microbial communities from Petit-Saut dam, French Guiana - Lab288 P1 (version 3) (version 3) | ecosystem: Host-associated > Arthropoda: Insects >... | reverse complement strand
TAATTTAGTTAAGGGTCTTGTTCTATCATCTCTCCAAGACATATCAGGCTGTGCATGGCGAACAAAAAATACACTTGTCAAAAGTATCACCTCGCATTAGTGTGTTCATCATATGGCAAACGATAGCTTCTGTTCTTATTATCACCCTGTGAAACAATTTCTCCGCTGTTTACTAATTGGTGAAGCAGAACTTTTCCCCTTGACACACTAACCTGTAGCAATTCGGAGACTTCACGGGTAGTTATTTCGTCATGCTCTTGAATAAACGAGAGGATAAGTTCTTTTTGCTTTATCGTTTTTTTGCCGTCCTTTTTATCGTCACTTTTTATCGTCACTTTTTTATCGTCACTTTTTATCGTCACTTTTTCAAGCGGCAAAATCAGCTTTGTACGGTCAACGTCCGTTATCTCAGTCAACGAGGGAGAAACCCAGTTCATATCAGACCACACACGGTAGATTTCATATATGCCACGTCCGGAACGTTCCCCAACATCAATAAGGTTAAAGAATTTCATCAATAACGAGTTTCGCGGATCGGTTACCGTTCCCTCAATTGCAACGGCAATGTCAATTCTAAATCTGCCGGGGTTTTCCAGCGTAATTTCTTGTGGCTTATATTTCACCACTAATCCTCGCCTTCCATAATAGTCAGCATGGATTAAACAGTTGGCAAGTGCCTCCCGAACTGCTTTATGTGCAGGCGTATCTTCAACGCGCAACCCATTTACAACCTTGAATGGCACTTTAAGATTTTGTGCGATTTTGTTGTATGCCTTGCGGTAGAAGTCATACACATTCCCACTCCATTCGCCCGATGATGAAACAAAACGGTCATCCCAACGGTTGCTTGTGTCGTATTGTTCTTGATAATCGAGGAAGTAATGCGGATACTCTTTCAATATTTCGTATTCGTAGCCAAACATCAAAAGCCCACCTGCCGTAGGGTGCAACTTGCCAGACTCGCTGTAAGCCACAGCACCTATACGATACAGAAAATCGTCGTCCTGCAAATCCGTCCAAACATGTTCCGGGCGATGTAGGCGCAAAACATTTCGATAACTGCGTATTGTGTCATAACAAAACACATCAAAACCCATGTTATTCAAAACAAGCATGTCTTGCGTTTTTATGGATTTGTCACGATACATGGCGTTTATTTCTTCTTCGCTACAATGATAATCGCCCTCGCCATTGCGCCGATACGTGCCTTTAATGGGATTATCGTCGATATATACCGGGCTGTCTGCCCGCTCTGCACGCGGCACTTCAATAGCTACAATTTTCTTGCCTTCATACTCGAGGACTTTAACCTTACTATCGTTAAGAAGGTTGATGCTCACTTTCTGCGAATTATTAATGGTGTTCCAGAAGTCGGATATTAGTTTTTCAGGGGCATCTAACCCTACGATGTTTAGCGATTTATCGGCAGTTTCATCAACACCAAGCAAAATAACGCCACCGTTAGTGTTGGCGAAAGCAGAATAGGTTTGCCATATACTTTTCGGCAAACCGCCTGTAGCAAGCTTGGCTTCAAGTCTGTTGTTTTCTTTGTATTTATTCAAATTGTTTATGCTTAGCATATCTGCGGCCTCCTATTTTTTGATTATTCTCTTAAGCACCCAATCGGCACAACATAAACCCCATCGTTGCGGCGATAGCCTATCTCGCCGCCTGTCAGCACCATTAGAAAAGACGGTTCTTTAAGTCTTACTCGTTTTTCTTCATTAGCTTTTTGGATTAGTCCTTTCAGTTCTAACAAATGCGCGGCACCTTCATCTATTCCCGTGCCTCCGAGCTTGAATTCAATAAGTCCATAACGCCCATCAGCTAAGTGAAGAACGCAATCTGCTTCAAGTCCATATCTGTCTCGATAATAGGAAACATACCCCCCCATAGCGGCAGAGTACACTTTCAGGTCACGGAAACATAGGCATTCAAATATGAAACCAAAAGTGTTCATATCTGTAAGCAGCACTTCAGGAGATAATGCGAGTGAAGCTACAGCAATAGACGGGTCAACAAATTCTTTTTTCTTGCTTGAGCGAATGGTGGTTGCTGAGCGGATTGCGGGACACCACGCCGGAACGTCTTCGATAACATATAATCGCTCCAAGGCATTTAGATATGCGTGCAATGTTGGCTCTGACATGTCCATGTAGTTTGATGCTACATCAGTGAGAATTGTCTTGTCGGTAGCAAGTGTAGAGATATTCCTGGCATAAGATTGTAAAATAGCTCTCACTCGTTCCGGGCTTCTCTTTACACCATCCACCGTCGAGGCATCACTATCACAAATGTTGGCTACATAGTTCTGAGCCTCGAAGAGCATCGCTTTTTCGGTTTTCTTTTTAAGTGTTGACGGCCAACCGCCACGGCAAGCTGAAAAAACTAGGTTTTCTATAGATAAATCAGAAACAACACCGTCAATATCCAACTCCGGATTTTGAAAGAGCGCAGACAAAGAAACATGTCCGTTTGACTCGCCGGATTCAAATAAGCTCATAGGGTACATGACCATACGTGAAATACGTCCTGTGCCTGAGTGCATAATCGTAGATTCATCCACCGTGGTGGAGCCTGTTAAAATAAATAAGCCGGCCTCTCCACGCTCATCAACCGCATGACGAACGGCATCCCAAAGAACAGGTGCCATTTGCCACTCATCAATCAGCCGGGGATTTTCGCCTTTTAATAAAAGAGATGGCTTCAGTTTTGCGGTCTCTAAATATCCTAAAGTTTTATCAGGATCCTGCAATTTCAGGACACTCTTGGCCTGTTGTTCCGCCGTTGTTGTTTTTCCGCACCACTTTGGCCCTGCGATCAGAACAGCTCCTACTGCTTCCAGCCGCTCTTTTAATATATTGTCTACTATTCGAGGCAGATAATCGGATTTCATCAAGTGACTCTCCTTCGTACTCAACTATAAATATTATATCCGTTTTATTGAAATGCAGTCAAGTAAATTTTATTTATTTGGGCAAGATTGATTAAGCAATTTGAGGATTATTAAGTTTGTAAATTGATATGATTGTAAGCACAAAAAGGCTCGCAAACTAATGCTTCTGCGAACCTTTTTTGATTTCATTACATAGGGTAATTTTCTGTTCTTTGGGGCAAGGCAGCTTGTTTATATATCGAATAACTGCATCGGCATGAATTGCCGCTGCCTTCTTATGCAATGTAGCTATAGCTTCTTGGCTTTTTGGGTGATGCACAATTATGTTAATGATTACCATGCCTCCTTTTGCCGACTATAAAATTTATTCCGTAACTGCTTGCCATAATTCCTTTTCAAGTGTGACTTTCACCATCTTTACCGTACAAATAATGTCCAGCAATAACGCTAATACGATTATGGCCTAAAGCACGAGATGCAACGGCCATAGCTCGTTTGTCGTAAATAATGCCTTTAAGGTCGCCTCGACAATGGTATCTTTGGATTTTTGGGATTTCGTTGATGGGGCGTGCATGCTGCTCGTAAATCGCCCTACAATAATCTGCCCGATACGAATGAATATCCGCTCGAGATGGAATCTTATTCCAAACAAGTTGGCCGGCAGGAGTATTCTTCATGCGTTCTACGGCCTTTTCGGATAGGATGGGAGCTTCTCGCAATCGTCCGCCCTTGCCTTTAATGTCAATAAGCATATACTTACCTGTCGCTTGGTCGTAGCCAAGATTTTCAGGCTTCAACTGCTTGATTTCATGACGTCGAAGTCCTGTAGCTCTGCAAAAATCTACAAACTCTTGATTGCGACTTTCTGAGAACTTAGCTTTGCTTTTTCCGCTGTCTTTGCATTTACGGCTGCGGATAATACCCGATCTATGCCGAACTTGCGTTGGAATAAAATCCATAGTGGAGCAGCCATACAATTTTGCCAAAGCACAAGCAATTAACTTTTGTGTGTATGGGCTATACCCTTCATCAATATGCTTTTGAAGATAAGCGTCCACATGATTGCGTGCGTCAGCAAGAGTACGAACACCATGTTCTTCTTTCGCCCACCTTACAAAAGCGCAAGACTTTGCTACATAGTTCTCATAGGTACTCCATGAATAAATTCCATCTGAAGCTTGTCCTTGCTGCTTGGCGAGATGTTTTGGTTCGCCAATTCTCAGCTTACTTTTAAGTGAATCTTGTACTTGGCGTACTAAACTCTTGCTTTTGTGTATGTCAAAACCCTCCTTCTGAATAAATTTGGCGATACATAAAGCTCGATACTCACATATTACAGTTAAAGCTAAGCACGAGCTTTTTACATCTGCCCGATGATGGATGGGTTTTAATTAGGCACCATCGCATATCACTCCGGTAAACAAGAGCTGACATGACCACAGTTCTTCGCAAGTAGCTTCATTGCTAACCCATTTTTAACACGCCCCTTTCAGTGCAATAAAAAAGAACCGAAAAACAAGCATATCTCGCTTGTTGTCAGTTCCTTTGCATGTTTTTATCGTATAATCATGCGTGCAGCAATGCTAAATACACAGGATATGCATGGCACACAAATAACGACTATTCTATTACTCTCACAAAAAGATGGGATCATTTGGACACACTTGTAGTGAGTCGTAGCAATTCCAGGCTAATCGCTCCTAACATGATGCGATTGGCAAAAATATAATCCGAGGTTCCATTTATAATCCGAAAAAATTATGTGTACATACTATCATGGGGTTGGTACAGAAGACTAGAACACTTTAGTGCCAAAACTACCACAGGAATTTCGATAGCGAGGGTTTTAACCGTTTATTCTGCATTTTTCAAATGTGAGAATAACCGTTGAAACCCCTACCACTCTCATTATGTCACTTCTTCATAGCATCACAACTTCCTTGCTATCATTTTCACCGTGCAAAGCACGGAAAGGGAATAATTAAGGTAGATACTGGCTTTGTAGGCGGCTACATAGACCCAATGCTCTCCAAGACTGCATAATTTGTCGAAGACTTTTGATCCAAAAACTATTGATATCCCGCAACTATTCGATTATAATGGAATCAAACTCCGTAAAAATCGAATGTCGTCACGAAAGGAGCGATACTGATGTATATCTCAAGACACATAGAGCCTGTAGTTGCAAGAATTTCTAAACGCAAACCTGTTCTTGTTTTGACGGGCGCACGTCAAGTAGGTAAATCCACAATGTTGAAAGAAGTTTACAAAGATATAAACTATGCAACGCTAAACCGCCCCCTTGTGCGAGAAAGCGCGAAAGAAAATCCTTCGCTATTTTTTGATATAAACAAGCCACCCATTATTGTAGACGAGATACAAAAGGCGGCAGAGCTTTTCGATTATATCAAAGATGTGGTTGACGAGGATAAATCAAAGGGGCAATTTTACCTCACCGGCTCACAAAGCATAAAGCTAATGAAAAACGTTAGTGATAGTTTGGCGGGGCGAGCGGGCATTATAAAAATGCTTGGCCTTTCTATGCGGGAGCTTAATTATGTTGCATATCGCGAGCCATTTTTGCCAACCGCCGATAAAATGAACGAACGTGGCAAAGAAGCCACTGCTTTCGACTATTCTAAAATTGTTTCCTTTATTCACAAAGGTTTTTTCCCGGAGTTATACGAAACAGAAAGCGACTTGCACGACTGGTCGGACTATTACAGCTCTTATTTCCAAACCTATATCGAGAAGGATATAAAAGATGTTTTGAATATCCAAGACGAGTCTGCATTTATCAAATTTGTAAAAGCTGCCGCATCGTTGACGGGCGAAATGTTAAACCTCTCCACCATTGCCGAAATTTGCGGCAAGGATGTGAAAACTGTTCGTTCGTGGTTATCCGTTTTAGAGTCTAGTGGCATTGTTTATTTGCTGGAACCATACTACAACAACCTTAATAAGCGCATGATAAAAACGCCCAAGCTGTATTTCCTAGACACCGGACTGGCTTGTTGGCTAATGGGCTGGAACACCCCAGAGCAACTCACAAACGGCGCAATGTGGGGGCATATTTTCGAGAGTTTTGTTTTTGCCGAAATTCTCAAAAGCTACTACAACGACGGCATCGTAAAACCGCCGCTTTACTACTATCGCGACACGGACAAAAATGAAATAGACTTGGTTATAGCCGATGGCGATTACCTCCACCCTGTAGAAATAAAAACAACCAGCGACCCAACAAAGTCAATGGTAAAGGGCTTCCGCCAACTTGAAAGTATCCCTGCCAAAAAAGTTGGTACTGGCGCAGTTATTTGTCTTGCGAAAGAGCGGTTGCCGCTTACTGATGATGTTTGGATTTTGCCGGTACAGATGATTTAGCGGGAGGGCGTATGTATATAACTGATTTTGAATCGCATGTAGAAGATAAAATATTTACGCGTGGACAAAAATATTTTAATGATGGCTTTGTAATTGATATGTGGATGGAAGCCCCAAACCGTTACCAAGCTGTAGTCGATGGGAGCATCCCCTATGATGTGGAAATTCATCTTGACTCAAAAGGCGAAATAGTTTTCCATAGTTGCGATTGCCCATACGACTGGGGCGAATATTGCAAGCACGAAGTTGCTGTGCTACTGACAATTCGTGAACATCTAAAATTCGGCACGGCACTCAAACAACGTGGTAAAAAGCGTGGAATGCAAGCATTGCTACAAGGCAAAAGTAAAACAGAGCTTGTAAACCTTTTGTGTGAACTGGCGGACGAATATGATTTAAGGGACGATATTTTTTATCATTTGGAAAACAATGATGGCGAATAAAATTAACTAACTGACACTACTTGCTTTTGCATTTTCTTCTCAAATGATATAGGGTAAAATGGAATTTGACAAATGAAATTTGCAAAAAATGTAGACTTTAAGGTTTTTTTCGGACATAATAAGTATATTGTATACTAATTTCTAAGTTTAACGATAGGTGGTGGTTGCTTTGGAAAAAATTATGGATTTCATTGCTCGCGAAACTAAAGGGCAAAGTTTCAAGACGTTCAAATATTCTCTGGATGCAACCGATAAACCTTCAATCCTCTACGAATATGATGATGAGAAACGCGAAATCAAATGGAACGAACTGGCTGAAACAGATTCCGCGGTCGCAGAAGTTGATTTGAGAAAACTGTCAAACAGCATTACCGATAACACTATATTTACTTATTTTTTGGACGGCTCACGTCGCACATTCAAAGTTGACGATGTCGGTTACGAAAAGAAAAAGGGCGGGCGTATGTTGGTTTTGCCAGTTATAGCTGGACAAATCGGCGTCGGATGCTTGAAGCGTGAAAACAAGATTGTGAAAAGCGAAAAGTTCATTGGGCAAAATGTTATTTCGTTGCCGAATGAGGCAAATCCTAACCCTGCAATCAAAAACGGATTTTATGAAGCTAAGCTAAGCACCTTAAATAGAATGGACTTACTCTCAAAAATCGGCATTCAATTTGATGTGGTTTTAGAGTACAAGACATCTACACCCGCAACAGGAAAAGAAGTTAGCTATGAAGACCGCGCTGTTGCAAAAATCCAAGAAGCTATGATTATAGCAGAGCAAAATATGGTTGCTGAACTTGTAAAAGCGAACAGGCTCGGACAAGACAATTATCTCTTGAAAGATGGTTCGCTGGAATATCGAACAGTTGATAAATTTAAAAGAAATTCTAACGAGGAAAAGACCTTTCTGAATCGTTACAATTATGTTGTCGGCGCTTCTAAAAAGTTCAATCCCGAAAGTTGCCATGATAAAAACAACAAGCCTAACCCTGGCTATATAGCAAATTTGAAATTGTATCACCGCACACCTGTTGCACGTTTCAAAAATGAAAGCATAAACAATATTCAATTTGCCGTTTGGTTCGTAAGGATTAGAGATAGACGATACTCTTCCTCACCTTTTGACGGCGTACTAAAATTGGAGAAAATGCTTACGACCGAACAAGAAATCGCAAATGGCATCGATTCTGAATTGGTAAACTATATAACAGCATGTGTTATCAATGAACGTAATCCCGTTTGTTATGGTAAAGACACACGCTGGGCAAATCACTTGTACCCAATACATTTGACAGAACAATATGTAAAGAGCAAATATATGAGCAAGGAAATGTTCCTCAATCTATTTTAAGGGAGTGCATTATGAAAAACAAATTAATTGGTAAGGTGTTGGCAACAGAAAAATCTCCAACGACAATGGACTCTTTCTGCTTTTGGACACAATCAAACATAAAACTAAATGCGTTTGATGTGGTAAAAGCTGCTCATTTGGACGGCTCGTATACTTATGGCGTAGTCGAGCAGATTTCTCATATAACAGATAGTAGTAGTTTTCTTAGCAACTTCATTTCAAATGATTTTGGCGAGCCTACCACAAATGCTACAACTTTACGTTTGGGCATGAATTATGTAAAAGTCGCCGTTACTTTCAATGACCATAAAGTAAACGGAATCCCCCATGGAATTTATAACCCATTGCTCAATGATAGCAATGTATATTTGGCGACTGCTGATGAAATCACCTATGCTCTTGGGTTGAAAGAAGACGATAATTCAATTGTTTGTGGACAAATCAAAATGTATGAAGGTTCAACAGAAGATGTTGTCACCCTGCCCGTTCCGTTAAATTCTAAATTTTTGATTGGCCCAGAAGGGGCACATCTTAACATTTCAGGCATATCCGGGCTTGCGGCGAAAACTTCATATGCCATGTTTTTACTCAAAGCAATACAGGACTATAAAAGCAAGCGCAGCGAAGACAACGTCGCATTTGTTATTTTCAATGTAAAGGGCAAAGACCTTATGGCTATTGATAAGCCAAATGATTTTGATGGTAGTCAAGATGAAAAGAATGCCGTTTTAGCGGAATATGACGCATTAAAACTATCGCAAGAACCGTTTTCAGATGTCAAATATTACATTCCATTCACCGAGAAGAATTTAAAGAAAAGCACATACTTGAGTGAAAATGAAGTCAAAAATGGATATGAAACTGGCAGACTAAATTCTTTCGCATATCTATTTGAAGAAGATAAGGAAAATATTGAATTGATGTTCTCAAACATCGATGATAGCACACAAACAATGGATACAATTATTGATTACATTTCAACACATTCGGAATTCGCTGGTATTAATAATTGGATTGAATTTTTAGATAAGGTAAAAGGCAAGATGGAGGCTGGTCAATCAGGCGCAAGCAAAGAAATCACAGTTCAATCTTGGCGTAAATTCTACCGTATTATCAATAAGGCAATTCGACATGACGAAATGTTTGCAACTGCATTGCGTGAAGAACACCAATGTAGACTTGAAGATGCATTAAAAGAAATCAAAGCAAATGATGTTTACGTAATTGACATTGCAAAGCTACCAGAAGACAAGCAAGCGTTTGTCTTTGGCAGTGCAGTCGAAGCGATTAGCAATTTGCAATTGGGCGAATATGACGATGGCGGTAAAACACCAGAATATCGCCCGGATAGAATTATTGTTTTTATCGATGAATTAAATAAGTATGCCTCGAAAGAAGTTCCTAAAGGCTCACCCATATTAAGGCGTATTTTAGATGTCGCTGAAAGAGGGCGTTCACTTGGGATAGTGCTATTTGCTGCCGAACAATTTAGGTCAGTAATTCACGACAGAGTTACGGGTAACTGTTCAACCCATGCGTATGGCAGAACAAATTCGACTGAAGTTTCAAAAGGTGATTATAGGCACATTCCCGAAACATACAAGAGCATGATGACGAGACTTTCGCAAGGTGAGTACATTATCCAAAACCCTACATTCCGATCACTTTTGAAAATTAAGTTTCCGAAACCAATCTACAAACAATTCAAGTAAAAGGGGTATTATTATGGCTATTATGGGTAAAAACATATGGGATAACTTAACAACGGGCATGTATTCCGATTCAAAAATAATTTTTCGGGAATACATACAGAATGCTTGTGATGCCATTGACGCCGCTAAAAAACAGGGTTTACTTGGTGAAAAAGACGGTGAGGTTGAAATAATTCTCAATGATCAAAATCGTAATATCTCTATTAAAGATAATGGACTTGGTGTGCCATCAGTTGACTTTCAGCGAAAAGTCGGTAACGTTGCGGACTCTGATAAAGAAATCGGCAAGAACAAAGGGTTTCGCGGTATTGGACGGTTATGCGGACTAGCATATTGCGATAAAATTGTTTTCACTTCAAAATATAAAGACGAAAACATTATTTCTATTATGATAATGGATGCAAAAGAGCTGCGTCGCTTACTTTATGAAGATAAAGCAAAATATACTTTTGGTGATGTATACGATAAAATTGTTGAATTCTCGACCGAGCAACCAGACAATATAAACGACCATTTTTTTAAGGTTGAACTGTTCGATATACGAAAAAGCAATTTTGATTTGCTAAACAAGCAAGGTATACAAGAGTATCTATCTTTTGCCGCGCCTGTTCCATATGTCAACAGCTTTTTCTATCGCTCGAAAATTTATGAACATGCTAAAAATATAAGTGCTGAAATCGACGAATACAAAATTTTGATTAATGGTGAACAGATTTTCAAAAATTACAAAACGCACCTATATAAAGGTCAAAAGAAGAATGATGAAATATTTAACGTTGATTTTGAAGATTTTTATGCTGATAACGGGAGCCTAATTGCATGGATGTGGTACGGCGTATCAACTTTTCACGGTGCGCTGACAGAAGAAAATAAAGCTAAGAGATTGCGCCTAAGAAAAGAAAACATACAAATTGGCAATCCCGAAACTCTTAACCCTTTGTTTCATGAAAGTCGTGGTAACAGCTATTTTGTTGGTGAAGTGTTTGCCGTTAGTAAGGACCTTATCCCTAATTCTCAGCGGGATAATTTCAACGAAAATGACATGCGTGTTATTTTTGAGAAGAAACTAAAAAATTTCTTCAAAGGTATGCTGTCCAAATTATATCGTTCAGCAAGTGACGTGCGCGGTTATTATGGTAAAATTTCTGATTATCAAAAATCAAAAGAGGAGTTCGACATTAAAAATCAAATCGGATTCATTTCTCCGTCTGATAAAGAAAAAGCAGAAAAGACACTTGAAAACAAACAAGGCCTTGCTGAAAAAGCCCAAGCAGACATAAATAAATTTGAAATCGCTATCCAAAAAGATACAGCCGCAGCTATGGTTGCTAATCGAATTAAGGCACAATATGAAAGCGAATTCATGCCAGTGATTGATGCAGGTGAAGTTACTGATTCTAAGCCAGTAACTAAAGATAAATATATCACACAAAGCCTACCTCTGGACAGAAAAGGGAGAAAGTTAGTTACGCAAATCTATCAAATTATCACCGACTTTCTCGAAGACGAAAATCTCGCGAAGGAGTTGATTGAAAAAATTCAAGAAGGACTGAAATAGATGGGCCGAAAGGTATTGCTACTCGAACCAAATTATAAAAACAAATATCCTCCTATGGGCTTAATGAAAATTGCAACATACTATCGAAAATTAGGCGATGATGTGCGATTTTTTAAGGGTGACCTGAGAGATTTGGCTGTTGAAATTATCATGGAGCGCCTAATAAAACATTTCGCTACGACACAGACTGATTTGCCGATAAAGAAATATTATACAGAAATCTTTGAATTTATTAAAAGAGGACAAAGAAAATGTCTTATTGGTATCGAAGAATTTCGTAAAGATAACGTTCCTGATGAAATCGATAATGATATTTATGAGGCGTTAAAAGAGTATCACAAAAAATACAAAGCCAACGATTACAAAAATTCATTTGATATTGTTTGCGTAACAACATTATTTACCTTTACATGGGCGGTTACGATTGACACAATCAAATTTGCAAAAAAACTATGCAAGTGTGATGAGCGAGTTTTTGTAGGCGGAATTGCTTCATCTATAGTTCCCGATGAAATATATAAAGAAACAGGAATTAGTCCTATTGTTGGCATGCTTGACAAGCCCGGAATGTTGGGGGATAACAACAATTTAATTGTTGAAAATCAGCCGTTGGACTATTCGATTTTGGATGAAATAGACTATAAATATCCCGCAACAGACGCTTATTTTGCATACATGACAAGGGGCTGCCCAAATAGGTGTGCATTTTGTGCTGTGCCTACGCTCGAACCAGAATATTGCGGTTATATCAGCCTAAAGGAACAGATGGAGTTTACTCGAAAACATTACGGCGAAAAACGAAACTTACTTTTACTGGATAACAATGTTTTAGCATCTGATTGTTTTGAAAAGATCGTTGATGAAATAAAAGAAATGGGTTTTTCAAAGGGCGAAAAATATCTTCCTGAAAATGAATATGAAATAGCATATCGTAGTTTAATGGACGGCATCAAATACAATGAGGGTGTTGTCGGGTATAATGATAGAGCTTTTATTCGCAAGATTGTAAACTTGTATCAAGAAACCCTAAAAAAACTCAAAGGAGAAGAGGCTGGTCATCTGTATCAATTGCTAGAAGAATCAAATTGTTTAACGTCTCATTCGGCAAGCAAGGAATCCATTGCTCAGAACGATATAATATTTCGTGAGACGTACAATAAGATATTCAGGCCGAAGCTCTTAGTGCGCTATGTTGATTTCAACCAAGGTATTGAAGGTAAATTATTGACTGACGATAAGATGAAAAAGCTAGCCGAAATTCATATACGACCTTTACGAATTGCCTTTGATTATATTGCACAGAAAAATAGCTACGAAGCTTCCATTCGTCTAGCTGCAAAATATGGCGTTACCAATCTTTCTAATTACATGCTTTATAATCATAAAGATAAACCAGAAGACTTATATGTTCGCATGAAATTAAATATAGACTTATGTGTGGAGTTAGGAATAAGCATATATTCTTTTCCAATGAAATATCACCCAATTTCTGATCCTGCGTGGTTTAGAAACCGAAATTATTTAGGCGACAATTGGAATAGAAAGTTTATTCGCGCCATTCAAGCTGTACTAAATTCTACCAAAGGAAAGATAGGAAAAGGTAAAAGTTTTTTTGAAGAAGCTTTTGGTGAAAGCGTGGAAGAATTTCAAAAAATCCTATGGATGCCAGAAGCCTTTATTATTTATAGACGAAAGCATGACGAAATGCTTCGTGAAAAACTATCTGATAGATACACCAATTATGATGGTAGCGAAACGAATCTTACCAATGACTGGTGGAATAAGTGGTGCAAATTAGATTCAGATACGCTTTCGAAGGTCAAAAAAATTATTAGCAACAATATTTTTACAAATGAAACTTGCGAGACGGGAGACGCCAAAGTTGATGAGATGCTTGCATTTTATTTAATACGTCGCGAGTAAAAAGATTCCACCGCAATATCACTCTATGTTATTTAAGTGATGAGGTATATCATAATAAGCTAGGGCAACGTCCTATAGCTTATTTTTATGCAAATTTCAAAAAACAAAATATACCTTGCCCTTAGTGATCCGGCATGCTACAATAAAAGCGCATTTCAAACATTCCATAAAGGTGAACTACATGAAAAAGTCCAACAGCATTGCCATATACTCCCGCAAATCAAAATTCACAGGCAAGGGCGAGAGCATCGACAACCAAATAGAGCTTTGTAAGCAATACATCCGCACTCACTATCCCGATGCGAGTGATGACGATATTTTAATGTATGAAGACGAAGGTTTTTCCGGTGGCAATACGCAACGCCCGCAATTTAAGAAGATGATGGAGGACGCTACTGCAAAAAAATTCTCCGTGCTTGTTTGCTATCGCCTTGACCGCATTAGCCGTCACATTGGCGATTTTGCAAAACTTATCGAAGAGTTAGACGGACTTGGCATTTCTTTTGTATCCATCAAAGAGCAATTCGACACCTCTTCACCAATGGGACGAGCCATGATGTACATATCATCCGTCTTTTCGCAATTGGAGCGGGAAACAATCGCTGAGCGTATACGTGATAATATGCACGAGCTATCAAAAACAGGCCGCTGGCTTGGCGGCATGACCCCAACAGGCTATGAATCTGAAAGTATCCAAAACATTACCGTTGACGGCAAAGTGAAAAAAGCCTGCAAGTTACGCCTTATTCCCGAAGAAGCCGAAATTGTACAAACCATTTTCAAGATGTTTTTACAGAACAACTCAATGGCAAAAACCGAAACTTGGCTTATCCAAAACGGCTACAAAACTAAAAACGGGCGACTATTCACTCGCTTTGCTATCAAGAATATCCTTACAAACCCTGTGTACATGATAGCTGACGATGTTGCCTATAAATTTCTAACCGATAATAACGTTGACCTCTTCGCAGAAAAAACAGACTTTGATGGCATTAGCGGCATCATGTCATACAACCGTACTATACAAAAGCCCGGTAAAGCGCATGTTTTCCGTCCGACGGAAGAATGGATTGTATCTGTCGGTAAGCACACGGGGATTATTAGCGGTGCGGATTGGGTGCTTACCCAAGAACGCCTTGGGCAAAACACAAATAAATCATACCGCAAGCCCCGTAGCAATGTTGCCCTGCTTTCTGGATTGTTACGTTGTGCTTGCGGCGATTATATGCGCCCTAAAATGAGCCAACGGAAAAACAGCGAGGGTGATTTTATCTACTCTTATCTATGTACTATGAAAGAAAGAAGCCGTTCTCATAATTGCAAAATGAAAAATCCTAACGGCAATATGTTGGACAAGGCTATATGCGAAGAAATCAAAAAACTAGGCGAGGATAACTCCGAGTTCCTCCGCCAATTGGAAACAGGCAAACGTCAGCTTGAAGGCAACCGTGAAGAGTACGGCGATACACTTGAAAGTCTGAAAGACGAGCTTGTCGAGAATGAAAAAGAGATAGCAAACTTAGTCAACACAATGGCAAGGGTCGCTGGTGGTTCTGCCGAAGATTACATCATTAAACAAATTGACGAGATGCACGAAAAAGGCAATGCCCTAAAAAGCCGCATTGCCGAGCTAGAAAGCCTTATGGAAACTCACGAACTATCCGATATTGAGTTTGACGTTATCCGTCAAGTGCTATCTAATTTCAAATCCACTCTTGATGTAATGGATGTCGAACAGAAACGAGAAGCGATCCGCGCGTTCGTAAAACGCATCGTTTGGGATGGACAAAATATTCATATGTATCTTTTTGGCTCGGATGACGAAAATGGCTTAGAAATGCCGCTTGAAGAGGATGAAAAAAGTCCATCGGGAAGGTATAGCAAATGAAATACTAATGGACATTCGCTCCAGCAAAAAACGCAATGGTGACATTCATTTGCAGGACGTGGTTGGCGTAGACCGCGAGGGCAACGAGGTACGCGTAGAAGATAAAATTGCCGACGATAAGGAATCTGTGGATGAGCAAGTTGGACTCAAAATGCAAATTAGGCGTTTGCAGGATGTACTAAGGCGAGTGCTTCACGGTAGAGAAAAAGTTGTAATTGAAATGCGCTATGGGCTGGGGGGCAGTGATGAGCTTACCCAGCGGGAAATTGCTAACGAACTTGGTATATCGCGCAGCTACGTAAAGCGACTGCGCTATGGTAAATAATACCTGTAGATGTACAAAAATATAACTACGACCATCCATTTTTTTTAGCTTTACTTCTGGACAAGCACCGTCACGGCTTGCATCGGTATAGATGCTTTGCCGCTTGGCGGTGTTTTTGTTGAGGATTGTTGAAATGTTCGCGGGCAAAATCTGCACTTGGCAGGCATTATTCATGGGTTAAATCTGCATTTGACTTATGATATTCGCGGGTAATATCTGCATTTATCTTGACAAAAGCCGTATTATCAAGTATAATCGGTATGCAATGAGTTAATAATCCTTGCAACCGGAAAGAGAGGTAAACGGAATGCTCAAACGAAAAATCTATGATGATTTAATGCGCTGGAAAGCCCGCGACGATAAATTGTGTCTGCTTGTAAAAGGCGCGAGAC
>Ga0136643_10007410_pt1 | contig 15872 bp, 9 predicted proteins | sample TergutLab28metaG_FD_96883 | JGI IMG/M metagenome (GOLD analysis project Ga0136643, IMG submission 96883) | Labiotermes labralis P1 segment gut microbial communities from Petit-Saut dam, French Guiana - Lab288 P1 (version 3) (version 3) | ecosystem: Host-associated > Arthropoda: Insects >... | reverse complement strand
TTGGGCTTAAATAGGTTGTGGGGGTTTGGGGGGGGGGGGGCATTGCCGGATCCTGTAAACACGGTGCTGCACCTTCAGTTTCAGAATGAGACTAGCTGAGGAACTATTAGATTTAGAAGGGCTCTACTGCATGAAATTACTCAGTTGGGGAGCAGCTGTGTTGAACTGGAACCTTCTCCGTAACAGAAGAAAGTGGCATTTGAGTCTGAATTGCCTTATACGCAGATTTCACTGCTGCGAGAGCAGACACGTCTGTCCCACTCAGCACTTTTTAAGAATGCACACTGTCGGGCAGGACAAGGCAGCGTGCTGTACTGTTCATGTTCTGCTTAGTCAGAGTGCATAGCAAGGGACAGCAGTTCAGCTGGTAAGTGGTGGAAAGTTTGGCGAACTGACTCCCAGCTGCGCCTAGCACAATTATAAGAATTGAAAGAAAATACGTTTCCTGTAACTCATTGAATTATAAATGGAATGCCCTGTTGAGGCGCACATATGTATTAATCCTATAGAACCCAAAGCTAGTTCTTTCTGCTGGTAACCTTCACAGTTTTGGCTGTGAAGCTTTCAAATCAAAGGATGCTTCTTTTTCTCACTGGTAAGCGCAAAATGCCCCTGTGCCTGAAGCACGCGATTTAAGTGTACAGGGGGAACAGAGAAAGTGGGGAACATGTTACTGAGACTGATATCGGAAGTAGTGTGAAGAGAAGAGCCGGTAGGGTGAATGGGCTACGGGATGGACGGCCCACGAACCGTGGTTCCTGGCAGAGGAAGGACGTTTCTCTGCTCCACAACGACCGTCCTCCTATGCAATAGTCACCGGAGTGTACAGCGACTGGGACGTGAAGCTGACCGCTTACCCCTTTTTTCTTGTACGTTTATTTCTATTCTCTACATGTTTCGGGCAGTCATGTGCCCATCATCAGGAGAATAATTGTATCATTGCGACACCTGGTTTACGCCACTCTGTATAGATGACCGTCTGGTATGCAGGTATCTGCATACCAGACGGTCATCCACACAGAACGACATAAACCAGATGTCACATTGATACAATTATTCTCCTGATGATGGGCACATGACTGCCCGAAACATGTAGAGAATAGAAATAAACGTACAAGAAAAAATTGTGCGTCAAGTTGGTTATTTACAAGGATCATACAAGGATGCACGGTCAACAAAACATAAAATTTTGTAATAAGGTAGTAGGGCTTTACTAGACGAGCGTTACAAAAAGCCGTGGTGGGTACATCTATTCTGTATATAGAGGACTATTAAAACTATTGGTGTAACGGAAACTAATGCACTATTAGTGCACCCGCAAGTTCTGTATGAAGTATTTCGTGAAATTAACAGTTAGGTCCTGAGACATGACGGCCGTGCAAATCCTTATGGTTTCAATTTAATTACACTTCAATGAAGACCTAATGGGAATTTTTACTCACGGAAATTACGCATATGGCTATTACAGATGAATAATTAGGCCCAGATCTATAATTATCAATTTTTTTCATGCTACCTTCGCGATATTGTAGAGTATTTTTTGGAAAATTGAGTTCATAAATTCTTCCTAGAATGTCTTTGTATAATAACAGCCAGAAGTCATCAGAAAATGAAGATGGGAATTAACGATTTCGGAAGTAAGGGTTGATTTCTGGCTTCCGCCGCCAAGTCGATGCGAACTGCGCTCCTCTGGGTTACTATATAGTGACAAGTGGTAATTTCTTACCGAATTTTCGGGACTGAGGTGATCCCGAAAAGTCGGTAAGAAATTACCACTACCCTCGGTCCCGAAAAGTCGGTAAGAAATTACCATTACTCGCTACGCGGTAGCTCAGAAGAGCGCAGCTATGATTTCGGTAATTGTTTTAGAATGATTATAAGGGGTTCGAAGCACGGGGTTTCCAGAGTAAATTACGTACAAGTTCAGCTTCCATAATGTGCGTGTATATATATATATATATAGGCGGACCCCCGTATTCGCGGTTACGTGAAACCGCGGAAAATACCGAACGCTATGTATAATGTGATATGGCGTGATATTCGTGTAACATACATAAATACGGTAAAGTTTAATTGATAAATTACGCACAGTAAGACATTACCACCATTAAATAAATTAACAATAAAGTGTACTGTACACTACATTGTACATTTACAGTGCACTTTCTCTCTCTGTCTCTCTCTTACTATAAAAGTAACGGATTCTGACTTTTCAGCCCATTCCTCAACAGACGATAGAACAATGAAAAAATACAGTACCTGTACTGTACAGTATCGTGCACAGTTTCAAGGGATAACAGAATAATAAAAATCACGCTTTTACATCAAAGCGTTGCCTAAGCATTGAAAAAACTTGTTACTGTTACACATTTTAAAATGAAAATCATAAGTACGTACCTGTACATAACCTGTAACAAGAAAATTTTATTTGTTAAAAAATATCTTAGCCTACTGTAGGTATTAAACAGCTTCTCCATTCTTCTTGTTGCTGTCTTAACACAAACACTGCGACAACGCGGCAACTAATTCGAACAGCGAGAACGCTAGAAGCAGAATGGTGGCAAGTTTGCGGGGAAGCGTGGGTACGGGGACAAAAGGAGACGAGTCAAGTACTGGGCGCGTTTGGGCTGCTGTATTTCACCAAGTTACGGCTCATTCTCGCTTGGCGCACGTTTTGCAACTTATGAACCGTTTATTTCTTTAATTTTCCAAATTTTTTCGGGCCGCTGTAAACCGCGGATACTGAATCCGCGGATACGGGGTTCCGCCTGTATACACACACACGTACGTACGCACACACGCACGCACGCACACACTAATATGCTGAGTTTGTGTCCGACCCGGCGTCTTTCCGTAGTTACACAGAATCAGGAGTTGACTGTATGGCAGAATTGTTACTGTATCGGTGTTACAGCGTCCAGTTTGCCAAAAAGAAACTTTCTGAATGCAGCGCGCGTATGTCTGTCTGTTTGTGTGTTGTTTAACGACGACGTCTGTTTCTGTTGTGTCCGTGAATGATGGATGGATGAATGAATGAGGATGTAACATTGGTGGAATGGCAGTGACAGTAATCAGCCGAACCCCAAAATGGCGTCGTACACAGTGCAACAGAAAGTGCGCTGTTGTTTGTGACTTGGCACGTTATAATTTCTAGTTACAGTGCCAAAAAAGAAAAACTAGGACAGGAATAAGGATAGGACCCGCCTGAGTAACGTAACACAATGGCGTGAACAAACTGTTGTTGGAAACTGGTTCTGTCTTAAGATATAAAGGTCGCGGCAATCAGGGAGTGGCCGTGGAACGAGTAGCGACGATTACGAGAAGTTTTTTGACAGACTCCGTAACTCCACTACTTAGGCCAAAAGCGAAATTAACATTTTACATTCTGCACAAAATTCTGCGCCTCAGATCGTACAAAACCTATACGCAGACGCCAAAAATCTACCCGAAACACGTACAAGAGCTAAAAGCAGATGACAAAAATCTCTCTGAAACTGGTTCCTACTGGATATGGCGTCGCGGACACGCGATGACGGTGCATTTCTGAAGCATGCTGCCTTCACTAATGAGGCTACCTTTCACGTTTGTGGTAACGTGAACAGATACCACCGTCGGGCTTTGGGGAATTAAAATCCGCATGTTGCTCGCAAACAAAGTAAACTCGCGAGGGACATTCTGTGTGCATGCTCGCACACGCAAAGGCGTATGGGTCTCATTTTATATTTGTTTCGAAGTCTTATTTTAACAGAGCACTACATTAAACAGTAGGAGATAGCTAGGCTATTTTAAATTCAATCTAGAAGCAAAGATTTTAAATAACAAATTGACTAGACACGTCAGCACAACAAATATTTATTGGCTTATATACTCCCAATAAATATTTGTTGTGCTGACGTGTCTAGTCAATTTGTTATTTAGTTCGTTAGAGCACTTCGTGATGCCCTCCTTAAAGATTTTTTTTTCTCCCGTAGGTGGAGCGGTAGTCTAGCTTTCGGAAGTACTGTGACGTCTTTAATTCGTAATTCCGGCAATTTGCAAACAGCATCCCTCTTTCTTTTTTATTTTGTTACCGTGCAATGTTATCAATGTTTTTCAAATACCAACTTATTGCACTATTTATTTACTTGATAAAACACACGTTAAAATACTACGTCTAATCCATTAACATTTTTTAAAATATAACACTCCTACATGTTTCAATCCTTCCGGATCATCATCAGGGAGTAAATGTTCCTATATATATGAAGTTATTGAATATTTCTATATTTGTTGATGTTATTGGTATGATGGCGGCATGCATGTGGTTGTATAGGTTATGTTGTGTTGTGTTCGGTTGGTCTGATCGTTACCTGATAGGACAGGTAACGATCAGACCAACCGAACACAACACAACATAACCTATACAACCACATGCATGCCGCAATCATACCAATAACATCAACGAATATAGAAATATTCAGTAACTTTATATATAGGAACATTTACTCCCTGATGATGATCAGGAAGGATTGAAACATGTAGGAGTGTTATATTAAAAGAATTTTAATGGATTAGACGTAAGTATTTTAACGTGTGTTTTATCAAGTAAATAAATAGTGCAATAAGTTGGTATTTGAAAAACAGCATCCCTCTTCTTGAATTATTCCGGAAACTGTAAAACTTATAGCATGGCCTTACAAAATGTTAACGAGTGTTTCTCCCTAGAATGAAACGTACTTTCTTTTCCCAGCTTTGAGGTTGCCACTAAAATTTTGCCGACATTTCGAGAATACCTATCCTAGGAAGAAAAATCTGATGGTCCTTTCGACGTTGAGATATCTGGCACCTTGAAAAGTTCTTTTCCGCATATCGACATGCGGTAATAAAACTTCTAAATAAACGGGCAGTTGCCTTGTGGTCAGCCTGTGTTACAAATATGGTCCGCGGGCTAATTCCATAAACACTGAAGTATCAAATATATTCAGAAGTTGCTGGCCAAGAATCAGTGCCAAGTTCCTTATTAAAGTTCTTGCATACATAAAATTATGATGAATGGAAACAGGACTAGTGCAATTATTTGCGGTTCTGCTTATTTCACTGGGCTTACAGACAGCTAATGTTGCAAAGGTGGTCATGACAAGCTTTTCAATATATGACGCTGAGCAACCGCTAAACTGATGTAGGCCGCCTCTGCTTTTACAGACATCTTCACGACGTAACAATCTGAACATCCCACATTACAAGAGACTCACTATACTAAGCATATTTGTTTTCTTCTGTTCGTTAATATCATACCGAAAATGTTTAAAAACAAATTGTAAATCTTAATTAGGCCCACTAGATAATGGATTTTCCCTTATACTAGACCTGCATTTACCCGCTTAAATCTTTGGCCTAATTACTTACATACTTACTTACTTATTTACTCCATGGAGCAGAGTCCTCGAGAAGATAACTGGTTCTCAGGTAATCAAGAAATTCTCAGCATTTTATGGAACCCGAAGGTTAATTACCACATTTACAAGTGGCCCCAACTGTCCCTCTCCTGAACAAGATCAATCCAGTCCATGACCCCCATCTAACTTCCTGAAGATCCATCTTAATATTACACTCCCATCGATGCCTGGGTCTTCCAAGTGAAATCTTTCTTTCAGGTTTCGCCACCAAAACCCTGTATACACCTCTCCTCTCACCCACAAATGCAACATGCCCCGCTAATCTCATTCTGCTCGATTTTATTACCCGAATAATATTTGGTGAGAAGTACAGATCATTAAGCTCTTTATTATACAGTTTTTTTCCCTCCCCTGTTACCTCGTCCCTCTTAGGCCCAAATAGTCTCCTCAGTACACTATTCTCAAACACCCTCAGCTTACGTTCTTCCCTCAACGTGAGCGACCAAGTTTCACACCCGTACAAAACAACAGGCAAAATTATAGATCCATATATCTCGATCTTTATATCCTTAGATAGTAAACTGAAAGACAAAAGATCCTGCACCGAATGATTGCAAGAATTCCTTGACTTCAATCTGCTCTTAATTTCTTCCTGAATAGAATTGTGATCCGCTATGGTTGTTCCCAAATATTTGAACTCGTCCACCATTTCAAAGGAACAGTTATCAATCATTATATTGTGACTTCGTCCTGTATTCTAATATCCAGACATAACCATATCTGCATTTACTTCTAGTCCAGTCCCCTTAACTAGCAAATGCTAAAGCTTGTGTGTTTTTCTTTATAGTATGTATGCTTCCAACCAATATATTAATATCATCAGCATGAACCAAAAGCTGATGTGTACCATTTAATTTCAGGCCATCCCGGTTTATCTGAACCCTCCTAATTGCACACCCTAAAGCAAAGTTGAAGAGCAATGGCGATAAAACATCTCCTTGTTTAAAACCATTCTTAATAGGAAAAATGTCAGACAGATGTGTGCCTACCTGGCCTCTGCTATAGTTTTCATTCAGACACATTTTTATTAGCCTTACCAGTTTCATTGGGACACCAGACTCTATGAGAATATTGTACAAGATCTTCTTTCTAAATTACTCATATGATTTCTTGAAGTATATAAATAGCTGATGCACCGTTTCATTGTATTCCCGTTTTTTCTAAAGTATTTGAAGAACGCAGAATGTATGATTAGTAGTTGAACTGTTGCTTCGAAATCCACACTGATGATCCAAATAATTTTCTCTGTTGGATAAAATATGTAGATAGTTTTGACAAAAATGATTGGCTTAGGTGATAAAAACAGATTTTAGTAATTATAGAATTAAAGCAATCTGTTTTTATCACCCATCTTGTAGATAGGTACAATGACTGTCTCCATCCACTCCTCAGGCAATTAGTAAGTTTAAGGGTATCAGAGCGAATTGTTCTAACTCCTGCTTTAATCAGTTTTGCTGGGATTTGAGCAGTACCTGGTGATTTGTGTCTTTTAGCTTTTCAATAGCCATCTCAACCTCAATGCACTCAGCTCAGACACTAGTGGTTCTGCTGTATGTAATTCTGTCTGCCTAACATCATTATTCCCATGTACAATGAATAGCTGAGAGAAATGGTTGCCTGACATAGCCAAAATACTGTGGGAGTCTGCAACCAAATCATCCTTTACCATATTAGTTTAGGTTGGTAACCCTTTTTAAGGTCACTGATGCCCATATTACAATTCTCTTATATTCTTGGTCTTACCGTTAGTCTCAAGTTCATCAATATTAGCTTTCAGATATTCCTTTTTTTGCTTCTGAAATGTCTACTAGTTTCACATCTTACATTTTTTAGATTATCTACATGGCTGCGGTTTGGATCCTGTAACCACTGTATTTTAGCCTGTTTCCTTGGATCAAAAAAATTTAAACATTCTGCATCAAAACATGGTTTATGCTGCTTCATTACATACAGACGTAGACTATATTTAGCTGAGGTTTTTATATTCTATTTAATGTTCTCCCAAGCCCTACTTATGTCCTCGCTATCATTTAAGTTCTCCAAAGCTGCAAAGCTGTTTGATATCTTAATCTGGTATCATAGGTCTGATTAGATTTTGCAAAGGTACCATACTTGGAAGGCTGGGGTAACCGAATAGAGACATATTATGGAAGTAGTACTTTTTGGTAATACTATACATGACATATAGAGTCGTTGCACAATGATACAGTTTATTAAAAAAAATAAATGAAAAATCCATACTTTAAAGTGGCACGTTTTTTGAATGGATGTGGAATTTTGGTCAGAAGACATGTAAGGTCAGGGACGCTTTTGGAAACGTTGGTGTAGATGGGAGGATAATATTAAAGTATCTCTTAGAAAAATGTAGTTTGAGCATGTGGATACATTGATCTGGCTGAATATATGATTAAGTTATGAGACATTGTGAACAAAAGGAAAAAAAAAAAGAACTGTGTGGACTTCATACAAGGAGGAGAATTTCTTGGCTAGTTAAGACATTTACTGTCTCACAAATGACAATGCTCAACAGAGTTCAGTGAACTTATGTAAAACAGAAGTTATATCAGGCTAGAAAGAACCATGATTACACGAATAATAATAATACCAAACAATTACCACAATTATTTGGATAATCATCTCAATATGCATGAAATCAGATTATATAGCATCAGTGTAGATGAATTAAAAATATGGATATGGAGGATTGGTAGAATGATACGGAGGAAAACTGAGGTATTTGAAGAATAACCTGTCCCATCCCACTGTCCCCCCTAAAAATCACACAAGGACTGGGCTGAGCTGGAAACTCAGCTTCTGTGGTGACAGAGAGGTGACATAACTGCCACAGCCATGGTATGACTCATAATGCACAAATCATACACACTTAGTGTATAGAACAGCTGGTGGTAATAAAGAAAATTCCGTTATAAGCTATTTCATCAGATTTCCTTGTGTGGCATTACAGCACGCAGATTAAAGAAAGTAGCACTGCACCATCTTACAGACAGACATTTATTGATTAATGTTGACAATGCAGACATTAATGTTCTGCCTAATGAAATGTTAACAGAATTTCACTTGGAATATGACGACGAATTGTGAAGCTTATTATCTAACTTCTGACAATAAAAACATCCCAAAACATAGACACACTGTGGTTTAACATGTATGCTATTTGCTACCGGAAAAACTAGATGAATTTAAGAATGTTGGCACATCCACACTAATCTCTTGTACAACAATTTACAACAACTATTTCTGTGTATATGTCTGTTAATAATAATAATCACAGTTTTAAAACTGAATTTCTGTCCTGTATAACATTAACATAACATTAACACAGGCCTCACTTGGTGTGTGCCTCAACAGCTCTAACTGTGAGGCCTGCAGCCACCTTTTCAATATTGCGCGTCATGTTCTCCATCTTCCGTATAGAGGACCCTGGAGGTGCTGCTGCTTGTACAACAGATGCAGATGAACTCGGTTTAATGGTTGTGTTGTTGAAGTTGTTCTGGTTGTTGAACAATGCCTTGCTGACAGCTGCATGCCTGTTCTGCACTGCAGAACTATTCTGCTGTTGCAGCCTATTCTGTGCCTGCTGCTGCCGGAACAACAGTGCTGAGGGGTTTGGAATATGTCTAACAGCCTGGTTTGGGCCTGGTTTAGTATGATTATTTATTCCACTACGATTCTGCAGTCCAGAAATGAAGCTCCTTCCTCTGCCTATGGCACTCTGTGTGGAAGGATACAATTCATGCTGCCGTGGTACATTGTTAGTCCGGGAGCTAGCACCCATAGGACTGTTTACCTTGCTGAGTGCTGTAGGTGGGATAGGAATACGTAGTGGTGGTATAGAGTTGTTTTGTAGTGCTTGGTACTGTCCATGACTGGTAGGAGATCGTGTGGGGGGCTGCGATAAGCCACTACGAGGGCTGTTACTGGATGTATAGGTTACTGTGGTAGATGTGCGTCCAGTTGTGGGTGTGGAGGAACCAGCTTCAGAAGCAGAGGTCATTTGTACTGACAGCACTGCAGATTTCTGCTGCAGCTGTGACTTTGCTGTGTTACCACTTCTGACACTCTTGTCACTTTGAGCAGCCATTTCATTACGGATGCGTACAGCAGTATCTGACAATGTTTTCAAGTTACTCATTGCATAGACTGGTGCTGAAGGATGTACACTAGAACCCACACTGTCATTACTAGGGGATTTAGACACCTTCCCTGGTGATGAAGAGCTGATATTGACAGGTCCATGTTGCTGCTGCTTCTGCTGCAGCTGCCTATGAACCAGGCTGTGTGCTATTGACAAGATACTTTGATGTGTTGAAGAAGTCATTCCTCCTGAACTCTTCATAACAGGTGATGGTGGTGATGGGAAACTTGAACCAACTGTAGGACTGGTTGCTGGGCTCAAAGCAGTCTTATATCGTGATGACTTTCCAGACAAGTCTAGTGCACCTATATCATCATGTCTCATAGCCTGCTCATCTTCCAACACACCACACTGTTCTTGATTTGTCTCCTCCTTAGATTGGTCTCCAGTTTCTGGTACTACAGCAACTTTGCTACAAGTGGTAGTTTTAGATACTGCTGTTGAGGTCTTAGTAGGAAGACTTGTAGTAGGTGTGGGTAGCTTGGGAGTGATTGTCAGGCCTGGTGGAGGCCGAACTGGTGACACTGTGTTCTTTCTGATTCTTACAAGAGGGATAGTGGATGGGAGTGGTCGGGAAGGTTTGTAGTTTCCAGGGTCCAAAGTCCTTGCTGCAGGATCATTACCACTCTGCCTTACTGTCCCACAGGCTTCAGTCACTGTGTTATTTGCAGAGAGTGTTGTTGTGGCAGTGGTTATGGTGGTGGATGATACTGTGGTTGTGGTGGGTGCATTCACAAGCATGATCTCGAGTGATGGTCTCTTACTCTCTTCACCTCCAGAACTGCCAGTGTTACTTGCTTTTTGGGTCTCAGACTTACGTTTATCAGCAATGTTCACTTTGCTGACAGTGATAGAGGAAGGTGGCATCAGTATCTCAGTCTTTTTGGTTCTGTTGTTAGTATCATCCTTTAATGGTGTGCTTGATGCAGGCATGGTTGTACCCTTACTTATAGTAATGTTTTTGTGCCTTACTGCCCTCATCTGCAATAAGCGCTCTTTGGCTGATGTTGCTGCACTGACACTACTACTGGATTCACCATTGGAACGCAAACCAACATTGGTGCTGGAAGTGTCGTCTTCCAGCTGGTTCTTGCGGTTGTGTTTTGAATGGTGGTGATGGTGGTGATGTCGATGTGACATCACTGGCTTGATGGGACCCAGCTTCACCTTCAGTTTCATCACATCTTCCTGGTACTGAAGTATGGTGGGTGTTGACTCTGAGCGATGAGCCTTGCGCTTGCGGGCGTAACTCTCCTGATGGTGGTGTTTCGATTTGTGTTTGCTCTTCTTCCGTCCATCTTTCTTTCCTTTCAACTTCTTCCTCTCCTCCACTTCTTTCAGCTGTTTGTCCTCCATCTCCTCACACTTTGCTGCATCTTTTGTGTCCATTATCATATTCTCATCACCTCCTTCCTCATCTGAAGCAGACAATCTTAGTGTGAAGTCATCCTCCTCCTTGTCATCATCATCCTCATCCCTGGCAACACTCATCACACCCCCTTCATCTACAACACTTTCTCCTCTGACAATACTGTCTATCACATCCTCGGTAGCATTACTTTCCTCCACACATTCACTGTCTTCTATAACTCCTTCATCCCCTTGGAAAGAATGTGCTTCCCCAGTTTCCTCTGGTGAAGTACAAGTTTCTTTTACGACTGGTTCATCAGAACAGGCATCATCTTGAACTTCTACGGCTTGTAACGGCACCTCTTCATTAGTGTTTGTCTCCTCACTACTTGGTGAGACATCAGAAGTAGCATTCGATGCAACAGTAGTAGGAACAGTAACACCAGCACTGCCACCACTTGCTTCAGCATCATGATGTTCCTGATCACTGTTGCTAGCTCTCTTTCTCCTTCTCCTCTGACGTTTCTCCTCCACCTCTGCTTCTTGGTTTACCTTTTCTTCCTTCTCCGATTTTGTATCACTCACGTTTGTACTTTCTTTACAGTCCTCATCCATCTTCATCTTCTTTGCCTCTGGTTCCAATGGATCATCGCGGGGAAGTGACTCTTCCACCGATGTCATTCTCTCTGGGCTTGTAGCACTATCTTCAGAAGATGCTTCCTTCACGCCTACAATGCAACCAGCTTCAATGGCATTATTCAGTACAGTATCAGAGTTTTCGGACACTGATGCTGAATGGGAAGGCGAAACAGACTGATCCTCTTTACTGGGATGGTCATCGTGTCCTTGGTTCACGTCTTGTTGCGTGTGTTGTTGAAGCTGTTGGTCCTGCTGTTGCTGCGGTTGTTGTTGTTGTTGTTGTTGCTGCTGCTGCTGTTGTTGTTGTTGTTGTTGCTGCTGCTGCTGCTCCTGCTCCTGCTGCTGCTTCTGCTCCGGTTGGGTTACGTCTGGAACTTTGGTCGGTGGCACTACCATTGGTACGTAGACAGGAGGATGGAAGATCCGGTAACTGAACCTCATGGGTGCGGTCTGCAATGAAAATTTAGCTCACTGAATATTCAGACATAATATTATAAGAGAAAACGGAGACACATTTTAAAAAGGAGTAATTTGCGATTTTGAGTGCGTTTGTATTTATTCACTGCCGACACGTACGCATTCACTGTGGTAAACCTGCAATACAAAACGTATTTTCTGGAATTAGTAATTATCTGGCTTTCATTTCATTTAACAGTCTGCATACTGAGATATATTTTAAGGAGAATATGTAAAACGTTGTGATATACAACCAGCTGCTGTTTGGGTGATCAAATCCAGACAGATGAAATGTACTGAGCATGTGGCACGTAAGGAGGGAAGAGAAATGTACACAGGATTTTGGTTGGAAAACCTGAAGCAAAGAAATTACTTGGGAAACTTAGGCATAGATTGGAGTATGATATTAAAATGGATATTAAACAGAAAGGGAAAGCGTGAACTAGATTAATTTGGATCGGAACAGGCACAACTGGCGTGCTGTTGTGAACACGGCACGGGATCCACAAATTTTGCGGGATTTTTTTTACTAACTCAGGAAATATTTGCTTGTCAAGAGAAACTATGTTCCATGGAGTTTGTCGTGAGATATAGAAGTCGTATTTATGCCATGTAGACTACAAATTTTTTGTATGAAATCATTAGGCCTTTGGTTTGATTTCAGCCTCATGCAGGCCTACAGATGCAAATATGAAGCAAAATTAAAGTAGCTAAAAAAACTTCAGTATATACCCTCAATGTCTAATTTTATCACAATGAACACAACTGTTTGGAAGACGAAACGTGCAAGTAAATGGGAGGGGGAGGGGAATGTCAGAAATGCGTTCGTTTTATGCACACTGTAAAATGATCCATAAGAATGAGTTTTAAATAGGCTCATGAATTTGCAAGTCTTTCACTCACAGTACTGGGGTACGAGAATTTAGAAATTTTTTATCGTATTGTGGAATAAGTTACGGAATCAACCATCAAATATAACTATAAAACTCTTTATTCTTAACTTTTAAAAACCAGCCCGATATTTATCGATCGTAGGATAATTTTCGAGGGATTCTCGAGCACAAGTAATGAAGTTTACATCTTAATGCAGGCCTATATGTTCAACAGACGGATTTCTATAAAATTCCTTAAATTTTTTTTCCAAATATAATCCGGAAATACAATTAGTACCGGTCAGGTGCACACTAAAATATATTTACAGAACCAAGTTAAAAAAAGTGACATGATCCTTTCGAATACGATTTTGTCAAATATTTACTATACAGAGTACGGATAATTATGCAGGCATCACGACGGCAGCGACGAGCAGCATTAACATGTTACTTAAACATATTTAATAACTGGTCAGTGGATACTTATTACGGTACGAGAAACAGGTTTACGTATACATCATTAACAGGCATTTGTGTCGATACGGTGGTATGTTTGCATAGTAACCGAACCCATCTAAGTTTTATTTTGTTGCGTCACTGTTATCGGCACGGTTTCAATATGTGTACTGCCTATGTGGTTCTACTGGTACATGATTATGATGTATCTTCTACTCGCAGAGTTTATATCAATGGTCGAAACAACTTTCTTCCCATTCCAAGTAAACATTCAGAGGCCAAATTATTGTTCTGATATTGCTACCTGCTCGCAAACTGCTGCCTTCATACTGTCTCTCTAAAGTCGTATATTGTGGAGAGAGAAGAGCATAAATGCTTGGGGGGGACAAAACGATGTATGGTGTGTAAGACAAAATTATTTCTTTGCTTGTTATCGTAGGCATAAAGCAATATAAAATACAGTTCACACAACTACAAGGTGCGATAAGATGTAAGGTACCCTAGCCTGTTAATACTGAGTCAATTCATCATTTAATTTGTAGCTTAATATCTGTACGCCCTTCCGCATGGAACAACTCAGCTCCCGATTGACGAATTTTCATGAAATTTGGTATATTATTTGAATAACCTGTCGAGAAAATTATGATTTATTAAAATCTGACAACAATTACGGGTACTTTATACACGAACGCCTAAGCAAATTTAAGATAGAATCTTCCGCTGAATTCATCTTAATAAAAGAAACGTTTCATACAAAAGTTGTAGAGAAAAAGGAAACATATTTTATGTTAAATAACTTTTCTAAAATCGTGCCGTTTATGAGACAATGTGGAAAAATGTGGTAGACCAGGACAGGATACACATGGCAGTAGGGCGCATGCGCTCTCCATGCTGGATTGTTACACCAAAGCGTCTCCATATTACGTTGTTCGTACAGTAGGCCTACACTGCCTGTCTTGTTCGGCTGGAGGTAGCACCAATAATAGACGTAACATGTTACAGATGGCGCGCCAGTCACTCAGATGCTTTTCAGGGGATAAGTTAAGGTTCAATGGCAACAACGCAGCGTGATTCGGTTTGTATGGGCGAAACGTGTTTCCTCAACAGAATTCACCGCTCAATGGCAGAGGTGTAAGGTGATGGTGTAATACGCGTGCTAGATGTTAGAAAATGGTGCACAGATTTCCAAAATGGTTGAACGGACATTCACGCTGGTGGTGATGAATGCACCGGTCGGCCCAGCACTTCAAGGACGAATGTTAACGCTGCACTAGTGCAGGAAATGATTTTGGACAACAGACGAGTCACAAATTCGAGATTTACAGTTTTAACTACATTCCAAAATAATCTCTAAGTGGAAGTAACTATTCGCAAGTGGTTTAGACTGCAACAGCCCGATTTTTAAGGCGACGAAATTTTTAAACCCAAACCAAAATAGGGCAAATGAATTGTGCTTGGGGATTACGCTGGAAAACAATGGCACTTCAATAGCATAAATGAGATACATTTAATAATGCAATAACTTCAAATTTAGTTCTTATGATCTACAGAACCCTACTTTATTGAAACCATTTTTTGATGTTTTGCTGACCGTGCATTTCAGTATAATCTTAGCAATTAACCAACTTAATGCACAAAATCTTGTTTTATAATAAGTTAATTATATGCCTATACAGGCATACAATGAACTTATTATAAAACAAGATTTTGTACATTAAGTTGGTTAATTACTAAGATTTATTGAACCCGTCTCACAACTTTGAGACGGCATGTAGAATCTGCAATCAGTTCCGCCGTTCGCTAATTGTTATATGCAAAAAAAGACAGACATGGCGAAAATAAAGGCAGTAGTTTTGAAACTGCTCGTTGCAAAATTGTCCATGACCTGGAATCGAGGTATGAATGACTGAGATGGCAGACCGTGTGATAAATGAGCATTACAGCAGCCAAAGCTGGATTTGCGGTAGGCATGTCGAAATTACAGCTTTAAGTGCGAAAGAGTCTATCAGTGTTGTCGCATATGACAATTACTTAACTCTTAAGTACTTCCGGGATAGTCTACGAATTAAGGCTAGGCGCGCACTGGCAACTTTTCTGTTGCGGCAACAAAAAAGTTGCTGCCGGTTGCAGCCAGACCCATTCTCGAGGCAACAGAAATGTTGCTGATAACGATAGAACGCTCATGTTTCAGTGTGGCCGCGCGCACTGGCAACTAAACAGTTGCTTGCTAGCTGCAGTAAAGTGCACAAGCCTTGTGTCTTGAGTCATACAGCTATGTCTATCGTAGAGGACATAGAAAAGTTAATATGCGAGGTGGAGAGAAGACCACCTTTGTATAATAAAGAAATTGAAAGAATACAGCAACAGAAATGTGAAGGATAAATTGTGGTGAGAAGTTCGAAAGTCAGTCGTCACGAACTGGAGTGAGCTTCCAGCTGAGCAGAAATCAGAAAAATGTATGTTAATTTTCTTGTTCATATTATTGGGGATCATGCTGATGATGCTAAT
>Ga0136643_10007408_pt1 | contig 15876 bp, 8 predicted proteins | sample TergutLab28metaG_FD_96883 | JGI IMG/M metagenome (GOLD analysis project Ga0136643, IMG submission 96883) | Labiotermes labralis P1 segment gut microbial communities from Petit-Saut dam, French Guiana - Lab288 P1 (version 3) (version 3) | ecosystem: Host-associated > Arthropoda: Insects >... | reverse complement strand
TTAGCAAGGAATATATAGCTCCCTGATGATGGTCTTAGGACCGAAACATGTCGGAGCGTTTTTAATGTTTTAATGTGTAAATTTTATAAATTTTATATATGTGCAGTGGTTGGTGTAATAATTTAACCCTTTGACGCCTAATGATCCCTATAGGTGTCCTACCGCACCGCTAACCTCTAAAATTGCATTATATATATTTATTCAATAAATATAGGTGCTGAATATTTTAAACATGGTATATATTCTCTGTTTTTTTCTCTTCAATATGCAGTTTGTTTCATAATTCTAACTTATTTGGTTCCTGTATTATTCACATTTCAAATACAGGGTGTGCTACAATTTAAAAAATAATTATGGCGCCAAAAGGTTAATATGTTTTAATATTATCCCCATCTACGTCTAGGTCTACAAAGTTACTTGTTCATTTAAAGTCTTACATTATAAAACTGTACACAAATTTCCCATCTACCCCGTAATTGTTACGACGGAAAACGCGGTACAGGAATCCGGTTTTTGTGTGACGGGAAGTGACCAACTGGCAATGAGAGGGGATAGTTTATGTTTCGTACGAACAGACGGAGAAGGATGCAACACGAGCACCAAAATAGCCGACTTACTTTGAAGTTCCAATTACTCGTTCCAGGCCATGTTTTCATGTTTTTTGCATGCTTTCTTCTGGGTAAATCCCCGGCGTCTGAAGTTTATATGCCGACGTTTCGGACCACTCTGTCTGCTCCATCTTCATACCTACCCGCCTATGAAGATGGAACAGACAGAGTGGTCCGAAACGTCGGTATATAAAATTCAGATGCCGGGGAATTACCCAGATGAAAGCTTACAGCATTCAGAACATGGCGAAAGTTTGAAATTAAGATTTTTCAATTTTACTTTTCGTGAAGGCTTAAATTCTTCCCACTCATTGCTGGTGGTTCAATGTACGAACCTACTGCGCATTGTACAGTGGTCATGCTACGTGTATTGCATGTCGTGCCTAAGAGTCGCTGGCTAGTAATGCAGTAGAAGATACGAAGACTGAAAGGCATGGCATGCAGCACGCTGCCTCTCAAACTTCTGCGTAGAAGATGCTAATAACAGGGCGGGGTAAAGCTTTGGTTTCACTCCGACATGCGTATCTGAGCTCCTTCTTCTTGGACCCACAGGAAAGTCTAAGTCTGAGGGCCATCTGGAAGTTTAGTAAAGGAACAGGGCCCCCATAAATCGATATGGTGCACAAAGGGTCCGTCAATTAAGCCCTAGGTACATCGGGACCGTAAGATCTCGAACCCAAGCGCAAAGCAATCAATCAATCAATCAATCAGTCAGTCAATAACAGGGTGCTCCAAAAGAGTGGTAACCGTGAATCTGCCTAAACAGCACCACACGACACAACAGGGCAATTTGGATAAGAACGTCATGTAATAACTGCGTCTACTACATTTTACATAAATTCGACGGTACGGGAAATAGAAGGTATGTACTGTACGCAGAGGGATCGGGTCATCAAATATGCTCAGTCATAAGTCAGCCTCTGTGCCAGCCAGCGTCTTACAGTGACACTTGATATTCAGAAATGTCACACGAGGCTCATCTAGTTACAATGTCTGTAAGCATCTACGCTTATTTCCATACGACCACGAGGAACTGAGGTCATTATTCAACTGCGTGTCGTCACAGCCAGATGAACCCAGCTGGCCAGCGCCACCGCCAATGAAGGCTGCATTCCGTATCTCCACTTTGTCGCTGTGCATTGCACTCGGTGCCAGGTACCGACTGTGTTTATATTCCATACACATAAATGAAGCCAAATGTAATCATATTACTGACAATCTATGGGAAGGAGTGAGGAATTAGCATGCTTACACATAGAACATTAATGCTTGATTGTCCAGTTTGTGCAGTATAAGTTCTGGGAAGTCTCAATATCTGTAATTAAATGGGGACAAGGAAGTCTCCACTCTATCAGAATCCATGCCCTATGTAAAGCGCCTAATGGGTTCTAAGCAGCTTCGAAGTAGGAGTAATAATAATGTGAAGTAACACCAGTAAAGGATGGGAGCTCATTTTTAATATGATACAGACACTGTTTGAAAGTGAAATAGAACTCCAATTATCTGGACGCTGGTTATCCAGATCGGCTTCACCCTCCGGGTAAATTTGTCGAGAATTCTAAAAAACTAACTTGCCTTGAAATTGCCGGTTATCGGATCAGGTACAGTACAGTGTTATGACTTCTAGAACTTCAAATCAGGCGTGGTAGAAAGGTTTAGACGCAGGTTCGTACAGTGAATAACAACAGCCGAACTTCGAACTGCCAATGTAAACTATTTTCAAAGAAAAGTGCAATTATCTGTATTTTCAGGTTATCCGTACGGTTCGCCGTCCCTGTTGATCCGGATAAGTGGGATTGTAGTGTAAACATACAATATACGATTGAAGTACAATCTCATTCCATAAAGCACAAAAGCAAACAACCTCACTTAATGACGGACAGAGCTTCATTGAGCTGACAATGATGTGCAAAGTAGCAGGACAGAGGGGAAAGTCAATTCGCCATGTACATGCCTCACCGCGACTTATCGGATTCAGTCAACAGAGATAGAAAGAGTGGTATTAAAATGGGCGATTGCTGACACTGGAAACCCTTAACGTCGGTACTGTAACTGTCGTAAACCTTCACAGTGACGTCACAACTGCTTCTGTTTCATCATAGTGGTTCTCATGGTTACAGTAAAATGTTCACTGGTTCAAATTCAATTTTTTTTTACATTCTTAGGTCCGTGCATCGCTAATATATTGTCAGAGTACAACCAACAAGATGCAACGTTTCTCAGATTTATTTATTTCTGTAAGACGCTCTACATGTTTCAGTCGGTTTTCCGTCCATCATCAGAAGCTCAAAACTGCACATAGAGCGTCAGGCATTTGTCAGTCCGTTACTGCTACCCAGGTAGCAGTAACGGTCTGTATGTGCAGTTTTGAGCTTCTGATGGATGGAAAAACCGTCTGAAACATGTAGAGCGTCTTACAGAAATTAATAAATCTGAGAAACTTTGCATCTTGTTGGTTGTACTCTGAGAATTCAAATTTCTTGTAAGTCCACGAAACACACTTCATCATGTAACAACAGAAAAATAAGCACGACCCACTAGAAAACGTGTGATTTTAAATGCAGTCAAATGTAAGAGACATGACAGATGTCTTATTAATCCAACTGACAGCCACTTAAACAACGTGAGACAGACACACGCTGTGATTGAAGACGGAGGCCTGAACTGTGACAGTGTAAGGGTTAATCCAGAACACAGTTCATCTTGTTTGTTCCCCTCACTCATGACAAACTTTCTAACATTCTTATTAGAAACTGGTAGAAATGGGTGTCGATATGCCAATGAATACCGAGTACGGGTTCAGTACAAGATCTATAGCAAAGACATACGAACTTTGTAACAAGTAGTAAGTAGAGACAGAGATAACCAAGTATATTATTAAAAAAATAGGTAAAGTGATCCCGTTACAGGCCCGGTGTGGCCCAGAGGGTGGGTAGAGGTATAGTTCTACTCTTCCATGACCACGGCACTAGAAGGGGGTGAGTGGTTAGCAGCACGCCCCAGCCGCACTTTACCCTTTGGAAAGACCCGCTAACCATTTTACAGGAGGCTGGGTGGGTCTCAGGGTCGGTCTGGACGGGCGGAAAATCTCGTCCCCACCGGAATTCGATCCCGGACAGTCCAGCCCGTAGTAAGTCACTATACAGACTGAGCTACCCGGCCCATAAATATATTATTATGATAGTATTAAATACAAGCGATGCCTTTGTAACAAGCATTGAAATATGATTTGTATCTGTCTGTAAGCAATATGAAGCTATGCTCTTCATTATAACAAGGAAAATGAATTCAATTACGTCACTGATTCACGTGTTACCTAACAAGACGTATTTCTCGAAACATATTCCTGTCAGTTCAGATTTAATTACAAACATAATGAAATTTTCAAGAGACAGACTAGTCTAAAAGCAAAGTTAATTACGTACATGTATAAAAACAGCGAACCTTTAAAAATTATGCATCAAGTTAATATTTAGAAGACATTCAACGGCAATGAAATCCGAGCGACCGGTAACAGTGGTGGCCATAGGCTTGAACTTTAAAGACACTCCACTCCAATCTCACCCGCGTTACAGAATATCGCGAAAGGTTAAATTGGTAGTACTTTGAAATAGAACGCAACAATTTTTCCCCCAAATTTCTCCTACTCAAAATCAGGAATATCTTCCTGCTCCATAGAGCACTGTGCGACTTCTATAGCTCAGTGCAGTCAAATAGCAGCATAAAATGTATTAGAACAACAATTTTTTTTATTCCGAAATAAATTACTTTATTTACAGACAAGACTACTCAGAATACAACAATATAAACAGCCAACTGGATGCAACAATAATAATTTTATTAATAATTCAATCAGCTCAACATGTTTCCGGCGATAATTTCGCCCATCTTCAGGAGCACTAGACTCTGTTTACAGCTTGTGGTATAATGCACCGGCGATGTTGCCTGCTAGTGACCAGCTTGTCACCATCAGGCAGCATCATCGGTGCATTACACCACAAACTGTAAACAGAGTCTAGTGCTCCTGAGGATGGGCGAAATTATCGCCCGAAACATGTTGACCTTATTGAAATTATTAATAAAATTATTATTGCATCTAGTTGGCTGTATCTATGATGCACGGCCACACAGACATCAAAACTACTCAGAATATTTATTTGATTGCGATATTATTATGAGGCGCCAAACTTTGACAATGGTGTCACTACTAAAGGCCTAATTACAAATCCCAGGCAATATATTCCGCTACACCATCATGTTATGGAAGCATAACTTTCAAACGACGGTAAATCTGCGCTCGCTATTTGTAACGGGATAGCTCAGTAGGTGTAGTGACCAGGCTATAAACACAAGCGACAGTTGTTCCTCTTCTCCGAAACATCTAGACCGTTTCTGGAGTCCACCCAGCTCTTTACGCAGTGAGTACCGGCGACACGTTCCATGGAAATAAATCGGCATGCGTTGTAAAGCTGAGTGCTGAGCGTACTAATGAATGGAGCTATACCTCTATTCCCCACTTGCATTCGTGTCATGAAAAAGTACAATGTCCACACATTTACACGTAGACGTACATAAGTTCGGGCGGGAGAAAACGTCGTTTAATTAATGTCGAACTGTAAGTTTTGGGTGAACATTCGCATGAGGTCTGAAGACCTATCCTCATGTTGAAAATGGGAGTTCAGAAATGCACGCATAGCGTCAGAATGCTGGGTTCTCCATCCCAGTTTGTTCAACAATTATCAATAACATATGTGACACATTATTCTACAGCTGCGGTTCTAAGCAATTTTCGATCCCACAAATGTCAACCGAGCTACGGTCGAGAAAGTCGCGTAAAAGCGTGCATATCAGGTATTTGTACAGAAGTCTGAGTCTTAGCTTGATTTTAAACAAAAATGGAATATCTCGACAAATTTTAGCAAAATCTAAGCTTGATTAAGTTAGTTTAGATGTTATAGAGCCCTTCCTTGCTTACGGCTATACGGACGTATCGAATTCATTAGCCGTTCCGCAGAACTGGTAAATTCGCCTCAAAGCAAACAGCCCACGGGACATTTGATCACAGTGACGAAGGGGAGGGGAGCTCTGCTCGCGGTATGGGCATTCTGCCTGTTCTTGCTTTGCGAAATGTTGTGCTGGACATTACCAATGTATAGGATGTATTTGATATACTATTACTAAAGGTTTGAGAATGGGCCGGGTAGCTCAGTCGGTATAGCGACTGAGCTACGGGCTGGACGGTCCGAGATTGGTCTACAACGAGCAGGCAAGGAGAAAGGTTGTCGGTGCGTGTTGTAGTGATTATGTTGCGAAGTGCAGTGGAAGTAATAGCTGAGACCGTGTAGTGTTTATAAAGTGTGGTGTAGTGCTTAAACAGGGCAAGTTTTGTAACATCGAACATGGCAGAACGACAACGTACAGTGATATATATTTTGACACTATTAGTCCACGTATTTCAGCTTATGAAATACATTAATGGATTCATGACCAGCTACAGGTATTGGAACAACGGCTAACTATGATACGGATTGATGGGATAAAAAGACACGTATTTGTGACACATACATACAGAACATTCTGCAGTCTACGAATGGGAGTGCTGAATACAGACATGTGACAGGGGAAATATCGATAGTACGTCTAGAGGTGACTGGCATGGGAATGTGGCGTATTCGGATCGCCATCCTGCCCCCAGAAGTAACTGAAAGGTACATTCGAGCAGCATTAGCATCATATGGGGATATTGTCTCGATCCAGGATTAAATATGTCCTAAGGCGTACCGCTACAAGGTAGCTAACGGGGTTAAAGTGATCATGATGAAACTGGCCAAACACCTTCCGTCCCAAATGAACATTGCAAGGCACAGAGCATTACCGTCTTATGGCGGCCAGCCAGTTACGTGTTACGGGTGTGGGGGCAGTGGACATATAAATCAGGCATGCCCCAGAAGGCGTGGAGGAAGTAAGGTAACATCAGGTTCGACACCCATGTCGCGGCTAAAGGCGCCCACAACCGGCACGGCACTGTTGACAGTCGAATTGAGGTGGTCCCCCAGAGCGCATCGCATGACCAGACATCGGAGTTTCCCCTACTGTCGACGACCTGAAGGCCACAAACGCCCCCCCCCCTCGCCAGATACTAATGGGGAACAACAGGATCCCACTTACCAACGAAGGCATGATCTGACGCCCCAGGACGAGGACGCAAACCCAGACGACTTCACAACATGTAATGATCCCCAAGAAGCGATACCCGTGGACGCAGAAATGACGGCATTTGCCGATAGGCCAACCAGACAGACTGCGCGACCCCTGCATGCAAACACGCAGGGAGAAGGCACCAGAGAGGAAATGGTGACAGACGTCGGAAGTACAGACGAGCTGGATAACGAGGACACAGTGCCCGCGGACGGCGCAACCAACCCTCCGGATGAAGACCCTAAAACGGACGATCCGGGACAAACCCCATCCCGAAATAAAAAGATAAAATTGGAAAAAATACGCTGGAATACGACGGGAACGGACGAGAAGTAGGAAGAAAGTAGCGCAACCAAATAAGGACAAAGTATAGAGACTATCGTTGACCCCTCGCCCACTCTTCTCCGCAGTTCGACCTGATGGCCACTTTAAAGATAAATGGCATGACATCTCCCACGAGAATAGCGATGCTCGACGCATTACTCGGGCGCCAAGAAATAGACATTCTACTAGTACAAGAGTTCACATTCTCAATGACTTCCAGGAATACACCACACAATATAACATCGGCGCCAATACAAGTGGTACCGCCATCGTCGCGAGGGATGGAATTAATCTAGAGAATATCATTTTGAGTCCGTCTGGACGCACTATGGCTGCCAAATTCAGAGAGATGTCGATAATTAATGTGTACACACCATCTGGCACGGCGATGAAGCGGGAACACGAGCGTTTCTTCAACAGTGAACTGACTTATAAGCTGACTGGTGAAACGGGCCATATATTACTGGGTGGGGATTTCAATTGTATATTGGAGGCTTCGGACACGACCGGCGGCTTCACCTACAGCCGACCATTAGCGGAATTGGTGCATGGCCTAGCATTAACAGACACTTGGCTGGGCAACCCCACACGCAATGTTTACACCCGCCATTCCGCGTACGGAGCAACCAGGATTGACCGAATTTACGCAACACGAGAACTGCTGGAGAGGCAACTGTTTGTGGAGGCCATTGTAGCGCCGTTTACTGATCACCTCGCCGTATGTCTACGAATATAAATTGACCTACCTATTATGCGGAGGGGACGCGGGCTATGGAAAATGGACAGCGCTGTAATAACTGAGAAGGCATACACGGAGAAGGTGAGAACTCTATGGGGAAAAATAAAACGGCAGAAAGGGCACTTTCCTGACCTAATAATGCTGTGGGACCGCCTCTGTAAAAAGAAAATAAGACAACTATACCAACGTGAACAAGCCGAGCGCCGAAGGGACCGCTGTGTGATGGAGAACCATTTATAAGAACGCATGTATGATGTATTGCAGAGACTGGGCCCAGCGACCAAACGATACATGCTTTAAAACGCCTAAAAGCAAAAATTGTGCGACTTCAGAGCAGAAGGCTACAGAAATTTCTTGATGACAATAACGATGCTGATAGACCAGATGGAGACCAGCCGACGATATACCACATGTTTCAGACGGAACGGCGGCGTGCAGAGCGGACCATATATTGAGAGACGGAACAGTGCAGATGCTTAGACACCGAGCGGAATAGCACAGATTCTTACAAATTTTCTACGGAACATGTACGACACAATAGAGGTGAACAATGCCAGCGTGGTAAAGTTGATGAAGGTAGTCCGCCGCGAGCAGAATACTTCGTATGAGGGAATGCTCGAGTCACCATTCGAGCCAACGGAGATATACCGAGTCATACAAGCGGGCGGGCGGAAAAAGGCACCTGAGAACGATGGACTAGGCCGCGAAATCTATTCACACAACTGGGCAATCTTAAAAGACGACCTGTTTGAGGTCATCAACCAAGTGTTCTGGACAGGAAACATATCGCAGCAACAGAAACGAGGCGAAGTAGTTTTCCTGCCGAAAGCGCACGGGAACCAAACACCAGAAGACTACCGCCACATCACACTCCTCAACTCTGACTACAACATTCTTGCTCGTATTATCGCACAACGTCTGCGTCCAGTGTTGGCAGATCACCTAACGGAGGCCCAATTCTGTGAGGTTCCTGGAAATACGATCATTGACGCGGGGGCAACGGTACGTGATACCATCGCGTATGCGGAAAACGGAAGGATCCCGTTATGCGTGCTTTCCCTTGATTTTAAAAATGCTTTCGATAGGATCACCCACAACTACCTGTTTCAAACACTCCAGGGATACGGCATTGGAAACGCCTTTATCGCCGGTATCAAGAGGATGTATGAAGGTCCTACGTCCTCAGTTCAAATAAATGGCCATCAATACGGACCCATACCAATTCGATACGCCGTGCGGCAGGGGTGTCCCATGAGTATGGCCATCTATGCTCTGTGTCTCCACCCATTCCTTCACCTTCTGGACCTAAACCTACCAGGTATAAGGATAGGACGCCGCACACGCCCCACATCGGTGGTGGCTTATGCCGATGACGTGATCATTTTTGTGACATCTGCTGCTGATTTCGCCATTATAGAGGACGCCATCCGCCTATATGAACGGGCACCACGTGCCCGCCTCAACACTCGAGAATCTAAAGCCCTCGCGGTAGGAAGCTGATTATACAGGAGGACGTCTTGGGGATCAAATATCATCCTCATGAGACCACATTAGGCGTCACTTTCTGGGGCACAATCGAGCAAACGATGAAAGACTCCTGGGCACGATTAACAGGGAAGGTACGAGCGCTGGCAAATCGAACCTACACTCGGTGCCATTGCCTGGCAACACGGATGCGTTATGTCAACACTTTTCTCCTGTCCAAATTCTGGTATACCGCCCAAATCTTGCCGACCCCAAACATATACACACAACAACTGAAAACCGCCATTACATGGTATATCTGGAGAGGAACAGAATTCCGAGTGCCTGTATCAACACTACAACGACCGAAACAAATGGGAGGTTGGGAGATGCCGGATAATGAGGCGAAGTGTACGGCGCATCTCCTATACCGTATGTACCTGCAGGACCAACGGAATGGAACGGTGACTGCAGCATGGTTACAGACCTGGAACCTCACTGGCAGGCAGGCAAACCCACCCCATGCCGCAAAGTTCCCAACTAAACTAGCTTACCTGTAGGTTTACGTCGGCAACATGGCCTACATTACGCCTCCTGAACAAGATGAGGCTGACCGATTATTCCGTAGACGTATCTACACCTCAATGCACGGTATGGCATTGGCACTGAAAGGGGCACGGGACATGCGGATCATGACACAACACCCAACCACCCCTTGCTCTAAGGTGTGGAGAAACCTACACGCAGTATGATTATTGGAGGAACTTAAAGCAGCTTGGTTTATCGTTATTCGTGATCTCATACCGATCAACGACCGAATAGCCAAGATACAACGAAGTACCACGAACAATTGCCAACACTGTGGTCGAGTAGACACTCCGATACACAGGCTGACTGAGTGTAGCGAAGGGGCCGACATTCGAGGTGGAACCGTTCCAGAATAGCGATCATCCTTTGCATGGACCCGAAATACATTCTACCGGAGTAGACCGTCCGTCCTAGATTTCAATTTTGGCCAACAAAGAGGCACCGGGGAATTTTGTGGATCCTCGCCCACATGATATATTACCGCACACAACACTGGCACCGAGTATCGACCATCGAATACGCTGATTTCATTAGGCGTGCCCGATGGAAAGCAAATCAAACAACTCGCCGTCGCGAAAATGTTGGGAATTACTTGGAGATACTATAATCTCCGACACACATCAACTGTAGAAACTGTGTTCCCGCTAGCTGCAGGATAATTGGGTCACAGTACCATAACTGCAAGGACTCCTCCGGCCGATGACGTCGCCACCATAACGGCGTTATCCTAAGGGCCTAGAGTAACAAACGAACAATGCAATTCGAACACAAGGCCAATAGTCCGTTAACAATACATTACTGAGATATATTCCACACAAACATTGTATTTGTGTACTGAGGGATCAATAAAGTTGTAATTAAAAAAAATCTCGGTGGGGACGAGATTTTGCGCCCGTCCAGACCGGCCCTGGGGCCCACCCAGCCTCCTGTAAAATGGGTACCAGGTCTTTCCCGGAGATGAAGTGCGGCCGGGGCGTGCTGCTGACCACTCACCCCTTCTAGTGCCGCGGTTATGAAAGAGTAGAGCTATACCTCTACCCACTCTCTAGACCACACCGGGCCTGTAACGGGATCTCTTTACCTTTACATGTTTGAGGAGGCAGCAGTTTACTTCCTATTCTGAAAGTAACGCGTCCAAATTTCAACGTTAAATCCCACAATGACAGTTGAGAATTCCAAGTGATCTTCCTCATTCTGGGAGAGGACAGCTAATGAGGCTACAGTTACTTGCACCTTCTTGCCATTTCATCATACGCTAGTCCAGTGTTTTCGAAACTGGTTTTATCGGAACCTTGAGCTTCGGCGGGCATGCCAGGGATTCCGCGGAAAGACGATAATAGCTTGGGCAATGCTTTTTATGCGGTTATTTTTATCGCCTTAGTCTATAGGCTAATAATACTAAACTATAAATATGACGTAATACTTGAACTCAAGTATATTTCATTTTGACGGGGAATACTGCGCAAAGAAACATGTCCACGACTTCTGACCATCAGAAAACTGCTACCCTTTCCAGACACTTACCTGTGCAAACTTTGATTTTCGTGATACCGTACGACGAAAACTGAATACAGAAGTAAGGCGAATTCTAAGGCGTATTTCATATTGCAAATTCCGCACATTATATGACATTTAACCCTTTAAACGCCGAGTTAAATCCAATCTGCCATCTGCTGGCGTTATTAGGAGCTCACCATATGCTCCATGTTAGGAGGGTAAGAGTCAAAATCGATGTGTTCATCAAAACAAGCTCATACTTCACAATGAGGAAATTAGCACGCAATACTTTGTATTGTTTTATTGATTGACTGTACCGACAGTGACGTTTACTCTTAATTTATTTGCATACAAGAAGAAGAAGAAGAAGAAGGAGAAGAAGGAGAAGGAGAAGAAGAAGAAGAAGAAGAAGAAGGAGAATGAGAAGAAGAGAAGGACAAGAAGGAGAAGGAGAAGAAGAAGAAGAAGAAGAAGAAGATGATGATGATGAACTTAGGTCTACATTTCCTTCCCTTTTTTAACTGTTCCTTTATTACCAACTCAAAAACAGGGGTGGGTTTCCATGATATATTTCAGTCTTGGAAAGGGTTCTAAGGACGAATATATCTGAAAAGCACTGCACTATCCATATGCTGATAATCGATGCTCTAAAGGCAGACTCACCCGAAGTTTCCTTCAACGAACAATGAACAAGCGTCTAATGCTCTTCCGGGAAGAGCTGTCTAAGTACATATTGACTGTGAAGTGAGCAGACAGAAAGGGCACTTCTCGGAAATACTCGCATGTAGGCTGATGGAATTCGTTCTTCGCAGTCAAGAAGTAAGTCTGTCTGATTTCATGAGCATCAAAACCATAACATAATGTTTCTTTATTTCTGTCTTTTCTCATGACAGATTACTGAAGCTTTCTTTCGAGAAGCATGAAGCTTTATATGGAATCGAAACAAAAAATAACAGGAAACAAAGCAAACCGTGTGACAAGTCCTGTCAATACTGTGACAGATTGCATGAAATGGTCTTGTCATAGCTTTGTCGTTCAGTTGCCGCAGAGGTCCGAGTTCGTTCTCAGGGTCGTCAAAGTAAGGTTTCTGGCGGATGAAGTGGCACTGTGAAAGGATTGTCTCCAATTACAGAGATATTCAAAACGATTGTCGCGGTTTTAACAACTTGTCATACACAATACACTTGAGATAGGAGTCTATGTTTTTTTTTAAATTTAATAGAACAACACTCCCATTTTTTGTTACATACCTTACAGGTGCTCTATATGTGCACACTTTGTGATTCTACAAACATCAACACGACAATCGAGTTCGTTCCAAATTGTTTGTAGCATGTCAGCGGTGATGGTTTCAATGGCGGTTCTTATTCGTAGCTTCAGTTCCGGGATACTTGAGGGAAGAGGAGGGACATAAGTCTGATTCTTGACGTAAACCCATAGAAAGAAATCACATGGGGTTGCATGTGGAGAACGAGGTGGCAAGTTGTTAAAATCCCGACAATCATTTCGAATAACCCTGTACTTTGGCTTCCCTCATTCAGTATTAATTTCATCAATGATCCAGATTAATTTATTTAATGACCTGGGAATGCATAATGTGCTAATGAGAGGTCGCATATCTATATCGTATCAAGCATCGCGCCACCTCAGGACAAGAAGTAAAAGACAAAGGAGTCTTAAAATTCTGTGTGTGACGAATTTCTGAAAGTTAAATGTAGCAGTTTGTAAGGATATTTAGACTAGGGACCTTCCGTTAGCAAGCCTTCTACCGCCATATCACAACAAAGATAAACTTATCCCTCCCTCCACCCCACCCAAAAAATCAAAAGAAACGCTATTCGAAAGGCGCCAAATTTACGTGCGGAGAAACACAGTTCCAGCATTACTGAGTTCGGCCTCTATAAAAGTAGCCTTCAGGATGAATTAGATTACAACTAAAAAGAAACATTCACTCTACTGTCATAATGGTACAGACTGAAGTCACTTCCTGTAATTTCTATACCTTATACCTACTCGTGTAATTTCTATACGTTGTACCTCATCCTGTAATTTCTATACCTTATAACTCATCCTCTAATTTCTATACGTTATACTTAATCCTGTAATTTCTATACCTTATACCTCGTCCTGTAATTTCTATACGTTATAACTCATCCTGTAATTTCTATTCGTTACACCTCATCCTCTAATTTCTATACGTTATACCTAATCCTGTGATTTCTGTACGTTATAATTTATCCTGTAATTTCTATACCTTATACCTCGTCCTATAATTTCTATACGTTATACCTAATCCTGTGATTTCTGTACGTTATAATTTATCCTGTAATTTCTATACCTTATACCTCGTCCTGTAATTTCTATACGTTATAACTCATTCTGTAATTTCTATTCGTTACACCTCATCCTCTAATTTCTATACGTTATACCTAATCCTGTGATTTCTGTACGTTATAATTTATCCTGTAATTTCTATACCTTTTACCTCGTCCTGTAATTTCTATAAGTTATAACTCATCCTGAAATTTCTGTACGTTATAATTTATCCTGTAATTTCTATACCTTTTACCTCATCCTGTAATTTCTATACCTTTTACCTCGTCCTGTAATTTCTATAAGTTATAACTCATCCTGAAATTTCTATACGTTATACCTCATCCTGTAATTTCTATACCTTATACCTCGTCCTATAAATTCTATGCGTTATAACTCATCCTGTAATTTCTATACGTTATACCTCATCCTCTAATTTCTATACGTTTTACCTAATCCTGTAATTTCTATACGTTATAATTTATCCTGTAATTTCTATACGTTATAACTCATCCTATAATTTCTATAAGTTTGACCTAATCCTGTAATTTCTATACGTTATAATTTATGCTGTAATTTCTATACCTTATACCTCGTCCTGTAATTCCTATACGTTATACCTCATTAATAACTACACCAAAGTCACTCTTTCAACTTGCCACGATGACATAATTTTGCAGCAGGAGTCTTAGGAGAAGTGTCTTGTATAGACCTATTTATGACGACGTTTCTTATTGCCATACTTCCCTCTCATTTCTCTGCAAGTTATGGACGCATTCCTAAGGTTACAGTGACGTAAAGACTGGCTCCTTCTTTTCGTGAGGCAGAATTATTTTGAGGCAGTTCAAGTGTTCTGGGATGCTGGATCATGGCGACTGATAAATGTTCCCAGACGTTTCAAAGATCATAACAACTGCATCTCTAGGTGCAAGCAGTCCAAGAAGTTAACACTGCGCTCTTTCTAAATGTCGATAGCTATTTATCAGCCGACGTGTCTTAACACTCCCACAGGGCTTCCATTTGCAGAGATGTCGCTGTGAGAGCCTCAAGCCATTCACAGAAATTATGTACGTATGTCACAGGAACTTTCCATCAGGTAAAGAGGAATTCCATATTCTAGCTTCTACTATAAGCAGTCGGTATAGTGACTAGTTTAGGGCTTGAAAGATCCGATGTTCGGTTCCAGGCATGGGTAAGCACGTTTCCTTCGAAATGTACAGCAGTGTATTCAAAGCTTACCTACTTTTCTTTCCCGGTGCGGCGTGAAGTTGACCAATCACATGTTATCACACCGCATCGAATTTTGATGCCCGGAGAACCGAAAGCCAATTCTTAAGCGTTCAAATGGCGATCCACTCAGTATTTCAGATTGTCTTCTCGGTATACAATCCCATCATACCATCAATTTGGAAAAATAATCATCTCTTCGGTGTTCCGAAAAATAACACATTATTCGATACAACACACAGTCTGCCGGAAAATGCAAGGAGATATAATCTTAGACGAGAGCCTTGAATGCTCCTTTCCTTTCCCAAACAAATCATTATTCACTGTCATCGAATCACTAACAGCTATATCGTCTGAGTCATTCATGGTGTCGGTACATAAAACATGAATATATATATATATAAAGGTAAAGCAGTCCCGTTACAGGCCTGAAGTGGCCCAGAGGGTTCCAGGAAGTTAAGGTTCCCAGATTTCGTGACAACGGCACAGGATGGTGGTGACGTTGTCAGCTCTACCTACCGGCCGCCTTTACCCCAGGAAATACTCCTGGTATTCATTTCCGTTAGAAGCTGATTCGACCCCAGGACCATAGTGCGATCGGAAGGATGTTATGTCAATGAAAAATTCCAATGACAACATCTGGAATCGAAACAGCGGCCTTCCGATTTGTAGCACAGAACCTTAACCACTGTGCTACCGCGGTCCCATATATATATACAGGGTTATTCATAAGTCCCTCCGGGATTTCCGAACTCGACTGCGCAACAACCAAGACAGACACGGCAGATAGGAGCGTATCAATAGGTAGAGAATCTCTCCAAGTTTTTTTTTGTACTAGGGGCCTTGGCGTACTTGCAGGTTCCACCGCTAGGGGGTAGTCGTGACGAAAAATGGCGTTCATAGTGAATAAGAAAGCGT
>Ga0136643_10007399_pt1 | contig 15883 bp, 13 predicted proteins | sample TergutLab28metaG_FD_96883 | JGI IMG/M metagenome (GOLD analysis project Ga0136643, IMG submission 96883) | Labiotermes labralis P1 segment gut microbial communities from Petit-Saut dam, French Guiana - Lab288 P1 (version 3) (version 3) | ecosystem: Host-associated > Arthropoda: Insects >... | reverse complement strand
TTTTAAAACAAAACCTTCTCCCCCCCCCCCCCCCCGAAACTCTTTTTGCTGTTTTCAATTTAAAATGTGAGTACCCAGCTGCTTGTGTGCACCCACAGTGACAAAAATGTAAGGCAGTTGTTCTCAATCTGCATATGTGTACAACATTGTGTGTATATTGCAACAATGTTCCAAAATTCAGTATTTCAAATGCTTAGACAAGTCCTGTAGTTAAAAGGCAACTGATTTTCTTTTAGAGTGCATAATTCTCATTTCATAGATTTTACACCACTTCTAGGTGGTCCACACAAAAATGAAACATCAGGATATTACAGCAGTAGTTATGCAGTCAACCAGTTACTCATACCTCAATTACCCTAAACACACAACCAAACGTAAGCTGACCTGATTTTTACACACAAAAAAAAGAAATAAAATAGTAATACTTCCATCACTCCTATGATCCTGCTGCATGTTCCAAAACCCAGCTACTCTTGCCAAAACTGAGCTACCACTCCAACCTGGTGTAAACACGTTGCCCATGACAACTGACAGACCGTGGTCATTTTGCTACCAGCTATAGCTGCATATGGTTCAAAATGCTGAGGAAAGGCACATAAGCGGAACTAATGTACAGAATGTAGCACACTGATCTTTCATAGTAAAATATGCCATTAACACTCCATACTCAAGTAACATTACTTCCTGTATCAACCCTCTGCAAGTAACACCGATTCAAAAATGATATTTTCAATGACATACCAGAAAAGGATGACTTTCAATCAAGTTAATGTGCTTATTAATCTTTTGCATGTACAGTGTAAATAACATTTAGTGAGGAATCACTGCATTTCAGTGGTGCAGCTAAGATTTTAGTGTCCAGGGCGAGTAACCACAAAGGCTGCCCTTAATAGTAATTATGAACTTTAAAGAATCACCACCATTTACTGAATTTTCCTGTATTTCGTCTTGTTAACTTACACTTTTCTATAAACACAATAATGAGGATATTTTTATCATTGATAATGTTCATTCTGCCACCCAGTTTACTATTATCACATCACCTGGGGCAGCTGCACCACCCCCACCCCCTCCCATTCACATACATCACTGCTGCAATTCACAGCTGGTCCCTCCCTACATACTTACCAATACAAGGGCCACATAAGGTACAGCAGTCCCGTTCCAGGAAGTTAAGGTTCCTAGATTACATGATAATGGCACAGGATGGTGGTAAAGTTGTCAGCCCTATGCACCAGCCACCTTTTTCACCCCCAGGAAAGGTTCCTGGTACTCATTTCTGTTAGAGGCTGAGTCAACCCCAGGGCCATAATGCGATCGGAAGGATTATGTCAATGAAAAATTCCATTGACACCATCTGGAATCAAACCAGAGACCTTCTGATTTGTAGCACAGCACCTTAATCACTGTGCTACTGTGGTCCCCACTACAAGGGCCACATACTCAGTTAAACTCAAGAGGTTCTCCCTTCATGTGCTTCAGTTACATGCATCCTACCAGTACACACTATCTGTGGACTGTATTTATGTGACTGTCCAAACAGGTTGAACTACATAAGCTCACTACAAGACCTGAGGCTGCCCATGGTGGTGCTGATGACAGTACAAGTGCACAAGTGTTCTGGGTTGCCTCACTGTCTTGACACAATATTGACAGCACAGAAGACTTGTTACCTTCTTGATGTCATGTTCCATGAGCATCAAATAGTAAAGGTAAAAAATACTACAAATCTTCTGCCAGATCAAGCAACAGTTGTAACCAGGCCTCTTACCTTTTCCAAAAGGACATATCTAGAAAACTACTAATGGCAGGTGTTGACAGTCGCCGCTTGCTACCCTTCTCAGAACGATGTGGAGAAGCAGACTTATTGCATTGCTTGACTGTAGACAGGGCAGCTGAATCATCACTGGGAGTGGGGCTGGGTGCCAGACTGGACGGCATGCTCATTCCACTCACATCAGACATGAAGTCTTCACCTAGATCACCAAATCCAAATCACTGCAAACTGTGAAGTAACTACGAACGCAATACAATACAAATAGTTCCTGAACTGCAACTTCAACCACCCTATCAAACCACATGATGAAGGTATACTGTACTAGTTTAACAGACTGTGGATCCTGTTGCTACAGTACATTCAGTTCTCTCAGTCCTAACCCATTTCATTTTCACATAAGACAATTACTTCAACTGAAGAAAGTGTCCACAGTGATTAAGACCGTCACCAATGAAACAGCACATCTGTATGAAATTCTGTTAAACAACAATGAAAACTGCTTAGGACAGAAAACAGGAATATTGAATGAAGTCAAAATTGTCTCCAAAGTTGTAGGAAAAAAAAAAAGCATGCCACAGCTAACTGAATGTGAAAATCATGCTTCTATTTTTTGACTGCTGAGGTACAACGAACTATCAGTTTCTCCTACAGGTCAAGGCGTGATCAAGTTCTACCCCGAGCACTTTAGCGTCCATGTGAAGCAATGTGCATGAAATGACCACAACTTTAGTGAAAACACTGCCAGTTTCTGCACTACAATGCTCCTGCGCACACAGTCCACTCTGTATGGGCGTTTCTTACCAAAAAAAAAAAAAATCCAGCTGTTCCACACCAACCCTACAGCCCTGTCTCTCCAGCAGAATTCCTTCTGTTCCTTTGAAAAAATGTTGGTTTGTGTCAATAGAAGTACAAGGAAAAACTACACAGCATATACCTAAAATTACTTTAAAATCACAATACAGAATGCTGGGAAAAATAGGAACACCCTTTGAATCACTGTACTATTGGAGGAGGGAGTACATCAGAGGCTATGTTTAATAAAATTTATGTAGTACATACCGTGTTTTATTAAATCAGTGTGAGAAATTTTTGAACACACCTTGTAAACGCTTGTCACATCAAGGAAACAGGACTACAGAACATGACACCCACAACTCATAAAAAATGTCCACATACAAAGGCTACCAGTTATCCCTGAACATGCCACGAACACATATGGGGAAGAGGAGCAGAGCTCTGTCGTTCTTAATTCAACATTAGATGAAGGTGTGTAGTCATTCAATACCCCCAGCCACCACATCTCCAGAGAAAGTCCACCATACCCATTGGAGGCTTGGTAGGTACCACACCCATTCTCAATGCCCTTGAGCTGAGAAAAATCTTTTACCCCTGTCAGGAATAGAACCACCATTCCCTCTACTACACTACCTGAAAAACTCGACATTTGGCACTATCAACTTCACAACTTGCAACAAAAAGATTTTCACATACAACTTGCAATGTTCGTCTGTCCTCTGTCGGAAGGCAGACTGCCTCTGCAATGTTCAGCTCCAAGTGGCGTGTCACCACAAATGCAGTAGTCACTGTGACAGCTTAAGGTCACTTTGTAAAAATTAGCAATGCATTCCTCAAAAATGTCACTGCAGTTGATAAATTGTGAAGTGCTTCATTACGTTCCTAGGCACATGGCACAGCTGTTGTCTAACAGCAGTGGATATCTGCTGTTGATACAGTCAGTCCATTAAACTGTGAATAAGGACTATTACATACCCTTTGCACGCTGCTTTCATATATTTTCCAGACAGACAGCAAGAGGACACAATTGCTGCCACTGGAAATTTCTACCACTACAAAGAGACTGAGCCTGCTATCATTTCCTGCTTGAAGCAAGGCTGTAACACATGTAACTGTGGAGTTAACATCTTGTTGAATACCAGAGTGAGTTGTTCCATTTACAATTTTGGCATACCCAGAAAGTATGTCTGCATCACACTGTGCTGTAAACTGTGATAAAATTCTAGCGAAACTTTCAGATGTCAAAGGATCAGTGATTTTTCTGAACTCCAAGTGGTGCAATCTCTGTTGATTATGTAAAATTCTCGGCAGGCATAACAAGCATACCAGGTGAATAAGTGGACTGAGCAGAGGAACTTGTCCTCAAACACAGAAGAATCACTATCCATAAAGTTGGAAACATGTTGGGAACTTCATTTGGGCCAGTTCAGCACAATGTAAGAGACAACATCAAATGTGCTGGCTTGCCACCAACACAGACCCCACTGGTTGAGAGAGAAACAGTAAGATAATTGTCTCAACATGTGGCATGACTTTAAAGAGAGGCTCAAAACAGACCAAAAATTCCTTCTGAAGATAATCACAGGGGATTAGACATGGATTCAGAGATTCAACCTAGAAACCAAGCAACAGTCATCTCAGTGGACAAAGCCTTCATCTCTTAGGCCCAAAAAAGGCAGGACAAGTTCACTCCAGTTTGAAGAGCATGCCCACTGTTTATTCTGACATTCCCACAGTTATGCATTGTTTATCTGTTGTGCACAACCAACTGTAAACCAGTATTACTGCAGTGATACCTTACTGGATATTCATTTAAAAGAGAGAGAGTGAGAGAGAATATTTGGCAAGGAACATTCATTACACCAAGAAAACAACTTCACCACATGGACAGAAAATATTTATCTAGATATGAGACCTGCACAGAATCAAAAGTTGTCATTTTGATGCTCTGCTTGTATTTGAGATGTGTCACATTTTAGAAGGATAATCAGCAGGGAACAACTGGCTACTAATGCTATGCTATGAGCAAATTGCAGTCTTGCATTAGGTTCCTCTGTCTCACACATTCAAGGCGTATGCTGTCATTACTTTGATGACTGTCATCACACTGTGCTGTTGTCGTCATCCAATACAAGCAGTATTGCTGCTATCGCTTCACTACCTATGTGCTAGTGCTGACACATGTGCCACACCCAAGGCAGACAACAGCAACCTACCTGTCATCCTCTCTCTCTCTCTCTCTCTCTCTTCATAGGTTTGATGGTTATTCATGATGAAGGTGTTATGACTAGGTGCTAGCAAAAAGTGATAATTCTACTGCCTGAGAAAATGGTACCAGACGGAGCTGATATAAACAGGTGAAGAAAAGAGGCTCTGATCAGACTGACCCAGCAAACAGTTCAGCAGAGTATATCATATGACATTTCATAATGGGAATGTGTGTGTGAGGCATCCTACAGGGCCACAATGTACATCACAACCACTTGAAGAGTAAAACATACAAATTTTGTCAATAAATTTACTGCATATATTCTTGTCAAATGCTGGTCCTTCCACATACAAGATTACACTAATGACAGGGTGGAAGGCACTGAACATATCCCATCAGACATTACAAACTGCTTGCAATCAATGTTTACTGCACTCGTGAATTAAATTTTGAGTTGCAATTTGGAGACACAAAGTCCAAAATGATGGAGTGATGTGGTTCCACATCCAGCTTGTCTGAAGTGCAAACCTAAATACCTTTAGTCTTCGACCTAAGCACCGCATAAAACTCATGTAATTAAAATTTTGTAAAATTAACTACTGTCCTCACTGGCTACTTACTAAACTCCTCCAAATTTCCAGGTGTTGAAATTTGACCATTTTAAACTCTGATCTCTGACAGGACCCCCAATTTCAGTTACTGTACTCCATGAATTTTCTAGCAAAAACCCCTCTATGTATTTAATGCTAGCAAGAGAAGCTAAGCAACACCACACAAAGCCACCTGTTTTCTACCAGTCCAGTTATGCAGTACCCAGATGCCAAAGTAACAAATAACACTCTTTTCCTGGCTGCAGAATTTCTGCTAAGTTAACAAAACAATGGTTTTGCCTAGCCCTCTTCACAAACCTTAACACTGTGCTGGCTCTCCGTCAACTAGCTGTCATATTAATTTCCCCACTACTTAAATTACCAAAAATGTTCATGTCCCTTCCGCTACATGCAATCTAGCTCTCTTGGGGATGGACTCTATGTGTACAGTCATACTGTTTTATATGAAGCCTGATAATGATCCATGTATAGGATCGAAACATGTAGCTTATCAATTGAAATAAGTTGTGTTTAGACTGAACTTGTGTTTGTATCCAATAATACTGTCATGCTATGAAGCAACAGTGTCCACTGAGCATTTTTCAGGTCTCACATTTTCTGAATACATGTTTCTTGCACACACCACATATTGCACTTATGATCAAAACAGGAAAGCAATGCACTAAAAGAATACACACTGCAGAACATTAAGTTTTGCAGGGGGCATTTCATCCAAAAATCAAATGTCATTACCTGTGATGTCATCACTCAGTGCCCCTGGACTCTCTTCACGCCCTGACCGTTCATTCTTCATATATATATGTTTCTTCTTAATCAATTTCTCTACCTTCTGGATACCATCAGGTTTCAGTTTCAGCTTCTTTTTGTTTTTAGACTTGAATTTTGTTAGAGATTTGGTCCCTGGACCAGCACGGGCATCCACAACCTGCAAGATTATAATATGGCTGTAAATAATCTGCAAATGAAGCCTGTTGTGAACACCACATGAACAAGAACTCTGTGCCATCACCATGACACATACTTACAGAGTGATTACACTACACAATAAACAGTGTGAAAGTAACATACAAATGCATTTCTCTGAAAGTATACAGCAAACGTGACATAGGATCTCAGGCTCTTACAGGAGTGTTGCTGAAGATTCAAGTCTCCCAGGATATAAATGCCATGTCAGCTGGTAAATAGTTACCATCATTCTGAAAGATCATACTGCCTTCATCCTCCAAGGTCATGCAGTCCAAGCAGAAATGTTAATACTGTCCATGAACTGACTGACCCTGAAGATGGAGACACTCAGCTCCTTCAAAATGCTGAGAACTACAAAGACCTGAATCTTCAACAAAAATTATATGGCTATTACATAACAACTCAGGTGGACTTCTTGTGTAGAAGTTTAGAAATTATCATACAACTGTGAATATGATCTGAATACAGCATGGAACCACTCATTAAACAAATTACTGCCTCCTGTGAGGTACAACACACATCAAGGGTTAAATCAACGATACAAATTCAGTGACTTTCAGAACCACTGAAATACAAAACTGTTGTCAGAATACAATTTACCATTACTTCAAGGACACATTTTTCAAACCAAATTTAGTACTATGAAAACAACGGTAAGTGGCCTAGCCATTCCACCAACCACACTGCATTCAATAGGTGTCTCTCGTATCAACTCCACAAGCACTGCAGCTTCATCAAACATGAAGCCTCCCTGTATCTTCCAGGACAGGACACTCTATATCAGCTGCACTCAAGGCAATGATAAGAGACATGCTCTGCTGCATCAAGCTTCAACTATCTTTGCTGCCAGCTGAGGAAGAAGGGTTTCTGTGGCAAGACAGAAACACACAGCAGCAAGTGCATGTGATTTTGGATCACAGACAATGGCAAGTGTGTGCATTAATGTCTCAAACACAGTAGCACGTCCACGCTTCACTCAGGGTCACACACAGTGGCCAGTGAGTGCATGTCACAGAGTCACACACCATGACCAACTGTGTGTGTAAATGGATCAGTCACACACAGTGACAAGTGCATATCTTAGGATAACACACAGTGGAAAGTGTGTGTGTTAAGGTCTCACAGAAAGTGGCATGTCTGTGCGTCACTCAGGGTGACACACAGTGGCAACTGCATGAGTAACTGTGCCCCAGTAGCAGCATGTGCAACACACAGGGCCAGTCTCACACACACAGTGAAAACACAGTGTGTAACTTAGGGTAATTACACAATAGCAACTATGTGCACAACTCAGGGTCCCCCGAACTAATGTGCCCAAAACCTCACTAGGAATGTTATCAACCTTAATACAAACATCTTCCTTCTTTATATGGAACTACTGGGATACAACTAAAGGTGAAGTTGGGGACATTCAGTCGAATCTCATCTAAGGCCCTACATTATTTGTTGTTTGATTTAAGAAATTCAACCTACTTTTGACAGGCAGATTTTTCTCCAATTAAGGCTTCCCTCAGTTTGATTCCTATGTGCTGTCGTTAAACAAGGAAATGGCCGGAAACAGTAATATATATATACATATATATTGTGTGATATGTGCTCTTTTGGAGTTTTATTAGTGCAGAATGGTAATTTCATACCGGGGTTCCCATCTTCAAGGGTCAAGGGATTGCTTAACTCTTGAAGATGGGGCCAATTGGTTGTCCTGAAACATCGGTACAAAACTACCATGCTACACTGTGCAAAATCCCAAAACAGTGCAGATCTGATTTACACCACGGCAGAAGCCTAGTATCATGTGTAATATACATTCTATCAAAGTTCTTGTAACATTCTCACTTCATAAATTAACCACAAAAGTTATCTAATTTTAAAACTAATGACATGCCTGATCAACAGCATAAATGATCCTGGAGAGTGGTACAAGAATGTCATTGATTTCCTTCAAAAAGAAGCCAAAAGCTACAAAATGAAGTGACCATAACACCATCAGCCTCTTGGCACATATAGCAAAGACAGAAACAAGGACACTTAAAAGAACTGAAAGGAAAATGGAGAACACACTTGGAGATCAGCAAGGATTTAAAATAGGAAAAGGAATTTGGAATGCAACTGGAATGCTGAGAACAATATCAAACTGAAGTCCGGACAGGTGATGAATTGTGTGCTTGCTTCATAGACTGACAGGTGGCATTTAACCACATAAACTGGACCAAGTTAATGCAGATCCAAAGGAAACTGGCATCGAATGGCGCAAAATAGGATTGACCAGCAAACTATACATGAATCAGAGTAATGAAATATGACTGGACCAAGGGGAGACAAGAAGTGTGAAACTTTGAAGAGGAATTAGACAAGGATGTTGTTTGTCACCAATTCTATTTAACTGATGCAGTGAGTACCTTTCTATGAAACTCTTGAACGATTTGGAGACTTCAAAAAAGGACAAGTAACTTGCACTGTGAAATATGCCACATGACTTTCTGCTACTGGCTAAGGGAAAAATAGTACTAGAGAGCAAGCCTGACAGACGAAATGATGCTGTAAGATATTATGGAATGGAAATGAATGTGGAAAAAACTAAGGTAAAGAGACTCTCAAGGCAACTGTCCCCAGTACATAGTACAATGTATTGAAAACAACCAGAGAATGTGGAGTATTTCAACTTTTTGGGTAAGTTGCATGTTAACAAATGATGCAAGATATACATGTGAAATTAAACCCTAAATTGCCAGGATAAAAGCAGCATTCAACAAGAAGAAGACTCTATTAGCAGCAAATTTGACTGAGAATTAAGGAATAAACTAGTAAAGCACCACATTTGGAGCATAGCTTTGTGTGGTGCTGAATGTGGACACTTCAGAAGTTCAGAATTACCTGGAAAGTTATGAAATATGGTGCTGGAGAGGAATGGAGATGATCAGTTTGACCGAGCATGTGAGAAATAAAGAAGCATTGCATACAGTCAAGGAGGGGAGGAATATCCTATTAAGAATAAAAAAGAGAAAGGCTAAGTGGATTGGTCACATCTTGCATATGAAATGCCTTCCAAAACACAGGTTACTGAAGGAAAGATACAAAAGGACACAAGTGACAGGAGGATGAAGAAGGCCTAAGCAGCTACTATATGATATTCAGCAAAGAAGAGGACACTGGAAATTGGAAGAGCAGCACTAGATCAGTCTGTACAGAATTCGCTTGGAAGAGGCTACATACCTGGCATATGACAGACTATGGAAAGATGGTATGAAATTATGAACATATCATACAAATGTAAAATCATGTACTTACACACAATAACACAAACATGTTAAATCTCCCCCCCACCCATCAAAATGGGGGGGGGGGGCAGCCACTGTCTCTCAGATCCCTAACACAGTATTAAGAGGAAGTGGAGGTGAAGGCTACAACAGGACTGATCGTAACGGTGACAACAGTAACTACACTCACATGACGCCAGTTGCGTTCACTGCCTGCAGGCAGCTTCTTCCACCGCTTTACCAACAGGACACAAGCATTGCATATCTCACCAGAGCGGCGCTCATGGAGCTGAAAACAGTCCATGAAGTCATCTTCATATTTTTTACTGTCAGTGAACCTTGAGCTGTAACAACAAAAGATGCATGTCAGTAACAGTCACTGCAGTGCACAACCAGCAGCTGCCACTTCTGGTCAGCTGATGTATCATACCAACAATGCACACGCAACCAATCCACCTAAATGCAAGGCAAAGTACCAGTGGGAAGTGACAAATGATAACTGTCAGATAAAAAGAGGACCAAGTACTAATACAATGTTGCTAGGGCTGTGAGCACAGAATATGAAGACTGTCATCTCCTGAGAAGTGACATCATATCATCTTTGAATCAGTGCTTCAAGGGTTCCTGTGTGTAGATGATTAAGCTGTACACAGAAGCAGCAAGCAGATATATAGAGCTGCACCATGGTAGACTGTCATTGGGATTGTACAGGGGCTTTTTATGAGTGGAGTGAACCAGACAGCACAGTGGGAGGCTCACAGAAAATAAATGGCAAAATATAATGAAACAGAAAATAAAATAAATATATAAAAATAAGCATGGGCCAGGATAGTGCAGGCAGTATAGCAACTTGCTACTGGCTGGACGGTCTGAGGATCAAATCCCATTGGGGGAGAGATCTTCCACACCCACCCAGACAGGCTCTGGGGACCACCCAGCCTCCTATACAATGGGTATCATATTTCCTGGGGGTAAAGTGGGTGGAGCATGGGGTTAACCAACCACCACCATCTAGCAGATGTTAAAGAAAGAGTAGAGCCATACATCTACTCCCCCTCAGGGCTTTCATGGCCTGTTCTAGGGTGAACTTTCTTTAATACAATAATAAGTGTCAAACCTACCTTACACACTACCTGTAACTGGGTGAGTCACACCCCAGTTACTGTCACCAGCTAACAACAGACTGTATTAAACATTAAATGGCAGCAACTTAAGACAGCGAACAGATATCCAAAAACCAGATAATCCACCAAGGAAAATTTATAGTATACTGTAATACCAAACTGTATGTACATGTAAATATATACCTGGAAAGATATGAGGTTCTTACACCAATAATCTGATGATTCAAGTCTTCTGGGATGTAATGCTATCACTGGGTGAGTAGTTCCTCACATTTCAAAGGAAAATACTGCCTTCCTCTTCAGGGGGTCTTAGAACTCTTGACCACTTAAGAGGATGCACCCTGCTCCCTCCCTATGTCAAGAACCACTCACCAAACACACCATCATATTCCAGAACACCTGAATCCTCACATACAGGCTTTTTGGAACAACTGAAGTACTGCTTCTGACTAACTACTATGGCCTCTTGAAAAGAGAGATGTGCTGGACACAAGTTGCTAAAGCTGAGCGATGGATCTTGCATATGCACACTGCTTTTTCCATCAACCAAAGCTTAAAAATTCTAGAATACCAAGAGCAAGCCTATGCAGAAGGATCAAGATAAACCCAATGTGAGAGAGAACATGCATGACAGAGGAACTCTTGGAATAAATCTCAAAGATGTCATTGGGATGAAAACTGATGCTTAAGCTGTGCATTCTAAATAACGTGTAGCTACAAATGCTACTGGGTGTTCTTGTCTTACATACGCAATACAGGTTTAAAATGTCCTTCCGCATGCATACATGCAAAATGTATAAATTACGTCATGCCTAACACTACGATTTACCAACAGAAAGATCGCGGAGTTGGACTTATGCACCAGTGACGGCCCCTGCGACACCAAGCCTGTTCACAATACTTAACTTAAAAAATCTTAACAAGATTTTGATGTCTTTACGTCATGTACACACGACATGCTTTAAACACCCCGCACGGTTGCATCTGAACGATTTCATGTATCAGTTACTTGAGCTGACGAACTGACTTACCTGCTAGATTTCGCCCTGCATATGCAGCAGCCTGTGGAAGAGCGATACACTTTCGGCTTGTGAAAGCTGAACATTTCAACTACTCTTCTGTTTCCTCGTTGTATTACCTACAATTAAACAAAGAACATTCAACATATCACCACTGGCATACTCCACTATCGCTGAACACATTCCACGTTCATTTTCACGTAACAACTGTTGGCACTTAAACAGACAACGAGATTCATAGCCAAACATTCCGACAATGCGACCCTACAACGGAACCGCAACGTTACAATAATCTGCAACAACGATGGATTTCAGTAGCTTTGTTGATACTGGACGCATACGCGGGGACTTCTTGCCAACGATGCCATGTTTCACCAGCGGCGGATTCATTGACCCTCTGCCACACCAACGGCACCACGAAGAACAATATAAACGGCCTTGAGAGCATGGCAACGAACTCAACAAAGCCGCCTTCAATCTGGCAACACAACACATGATCGCCCAACCCTAATCGGCTGGCGGGGGAGGAACGCCCAGTTCATGCGCAGAGACACAGCTTCCACTCCGAGTAGCCAGCAACACGCAGTGTAAAGATCCGATACACCACTCACTGACCCACATTGTGCGCACACCGTATCGGGTGTACCGGCATCACGACGCGCGATTTACTGGCGTTTAGTGACCAGGCTGAGGTGAACGGAGCGTCAGTGGAATGATACTGGCAGGGCGAAATGAAGTATTGGTCGAGACATGTCTCAGTGGCAACCTGCCCAACACAAATCGCACACCAACTGGCCCGGCATCGAACGCTGGCCTCCACGAAGACCGGAATCAAGTTGAAAATGTGAAGATTCAGTTCGTACCGCTCGGTTAACACACTGCGTCTCGGTTATACAAACCAGTCAGTGAATGGTGCATAGGAAAATAATCGCTCAGATCCACACAACACATAAATACACTGTGTGGACAGAACGTAGAATTTGTGAATGTTAAACTTGGCGGTACATATAGTGAATAGTGGAATTTAAATTATTACAGCAATCAACTATACCCCCAGATCTGGACAGCGACTGTCTTAAACCTGCTGTGTTTAACACTTCCAGATTTATAACCGGTTACAGTTCGCTGCTGACAAACAGGACGGAACACATAACCAAAGCATATATTCTGAATTATGTTCCTTGGATTATCAATGAAACTAATGTTACGCTAAGGTCAGAATGTGTGGGCTACAAGCTGTACCATAACTACTGGCTAAACAACCTGCACGCAGTAACTAAGCTAAGATTATACAACTTGACTGTTCTCTTAGAGGACAACGCGAACTCTGCGGGGCAAATTATTTGTTGCAGACTATTATTTAAAAATTGCTTAACAAGAATTCGTTTAACGATAAATTTCCAATCGAAAACAGTTGCATAATGAAGCCATCAGAACGTGCACATATTTCGTCAGTTTGTCACACTTCGAGACTTCAAACACCAATAAATAGAGCAAAATACTTTATTATGCAAATGAGGGAACAAAATGTTCAAGACATCCAAACCGACGACACATCATCTGTCACCAGATGAAGTCAATTTACTAGAAAAAGGAGCGTGCACCCACAATGTGTGTTCATTAGGCACTAGTAAGGATTGCAATATACAAACGCCAAGCAAACAAAACTACACTTTAGGTCGGGTCACCAAAAATGCAGAGTAGAATGGCAGAAAAAGAGCTAATAAATCCTTTCACAATGCGAAAACGTTAAAATACTATTTTGGGTAAACATAAACCCAAAACGCAAAATCTCCAACATGCGTGCTACAGGCTCACACAATCCACCATATTCGATTTGAACACCGTAACAACTTTCTGTGACAAGTGACCTTAAAGTTTCCACCAAGTACTTTCCTCCAGTCACTCAGATCCTAATATTCTCCCCTGAACTCTGTTCTGGAAGTCCTTCGTTTGTCACTTCTAAATGGCTGACACTCGGTCAAGCTGGATCTAACAGTTCACAAACAGCAAACCTTGGATGGACTTTGTGACCCTGAATATAAACGCACTACTGATATTTCGAATCGTCGAGAACTGCTCGCCCAACGATATGATTTTTTTGAAGTGTTACTTAGCGTCGCTGCCCATTGCCAAGCTGAACAGTGCACGCGATAGATGATGAGTATGGAGCTGCGGTAGAATGGCTCCAACAGGGAACAACGAAAGTACTTGCAGAGAAACGTGTCCCAGTGTCACTTTTTCCATTACAGATCTCACACGGACTGTCTTAGGTCTGAACATGACTCCGCGGTGAGAGGCCGGCGACTGACTTTACACCCTGAGCCATGGCTCGGCTGTCATCTCCGACGCACGCAGCTCTCAAGCAAAAGTCCTCTGCACACAAACCACGCAAAAGGTACATACAAATAAGGTTCCTTGGCTGCTGTCTCAGTGTTATGGCGCATTCTGTTCTGAAATGGAAAATGTTAAACACAAACCGTAAACCCGTCCACAGTAAAGTGTTGGAGCACATTACTGGTTTGACTCCAGGGGGCAGAGCAAGTCTGGAGAAGCTAACAAGTTCCTCATCCAATCAAATTCCCGTCTGTTAATGATCCCGAAAGTCCACTGCCGTGTTCGTAAGAGACCGCCACTTGTCGCGTATCCTGAGCCAGATTAATCCAGTACACCCCCTAGAATCCCATATACTCTATGCCCTGTGTAACGCCTCGCAACACGTTCATTTTTACGGCAATGAGTGGACCCTCGCCCAACCTTGGGGGTTCCTTGCTGAATACACTAGCACCAACCATACATCTGGGTGCCGTCTCCATCCGCAACACAGAGAACGCGCCAAACCGTGGTGACAAGAACCCACTCGAAAACTGGTCTGACAACAACAAATTACAGAACACGCTCCTCATGTCGTCCTTGCTGCCCACAGCGCGCTCTACCGCACGCGCTTATACATTCCTGCCGTACGCATTACTGGCGTCACAGCTCCGCTACACCAGCAACTGGCCTAGCATATACAACGCTTTTACGCTATCAACCATTTCCATGTTCTGAGCCAGGTGATCGTGTGGGCGCTCCAACCATGGCGCCCGTCTCGTTCCGGGTGCCTTTCGAAACCGTTCTAACAGCAGTGCTAAAATGAGGAAACAATTTCATACACATCCTGTACATTTACCGAGGGTCAGAGAGGAATTAACTGAAAGGATGACCAATGATTCAGGACATATCTGTCAGATCAAATTCCGCAAGTGCACCCTCGTCCTCTCATTCAGGTGAGTTTCCAAACCGCTTGTATTTCTTACTGGTTTACTTGCGTTCCTGAAACACCGTATATCAAGTTGCACATTTCTACAAATGAAGGGCAAAGGTGCAGTTTTGTACATGTTAACACCACTTCCAAATTGCATGACATGCCGTGTCCCTGAGCAGTCAAGATTGTGACCAAATTTGGGGGGGGAGGGCCAAAACTAATCCGCCACTCAGCTACAGGCACTGACCTGTGACATCGAGTGCGATTCATACTGCCATCCAGTATGCATTTACATGTAGCAACGTATCTATCCATCCAGTTACCTACATAGCGATGCACCTATCCATTTAACCAACCGACAATACATACATACGCTCAATTAACCAAACGGGATTTTCTACACAAACCGGAAGTTTATTCTAACGCGGCCCAATTGTTACGTGTCATTAAACTGCGTAACAGCAATACAATTTGACACCAACACAGTCCTGCAACGTTCATTTTTTTTCTTGTTACCTATGTAAAAATATTTGGGCTCGGGGAGGGGGGGGGAGGGGGGGCAGTGCGTTTGATTGTGAAAGTGAGACGGCACGTGTGGTAGAAACGGAGCAAGAGCGCACTAAGCACGACTGCAGGCCGGCTGTCAATTGTGAAACAGCAATATAGCTAGGCTACCGTAGGTACCGTGAAGCAATGAGACACACACATCACGCGCAAGTCACTTCTGTTCATGCACTTCGACCTAATTTATTTTGGGTCAAGAGTGCAAAATTACTGTGGATTAGAGACGTCAAGTGGGCACATTTACTGATAACGAACAACACCGCACCAACATATGCCAACCGACCGGTAGAACCGGGGGGGGGGGGGAAAAAAAG
>Ga0136643_10007397_pt1 | contig 15883 bp, 8 predicted proteins | sample TergutLab28metaG_FD_96883 | JGI IMG/M metagenome (GOLD analysis project Ga0136643, IMG submission 96883) | Labiotermes labralis P1 segment gut microbial communities from Petit-Saut dam, French Guiana - Lab288 P1 (version 3) (version 3) | ecosystem: Host-associated > Arthropoda: Insects >... | reverse complement strand
GGGGGGGGAGGTCAGAGGCGAATGATTCACGGTTTAACAGCAACCAGACAAGATCTGAAGACGGACCCAATATGCTTCCCCCGAAACGTCTATCTTTTACACGTCAACAGGACGTAACATCCCAGAAGACCTGAATCTTCTTCATCAACACCGCTGTGTGAACCTCGAAACTCACGGAAAAAATGCCATCTCATTAGGCACCGGGATGGGTCGGTCTGCACACGTTATCAGTTGTACGGTCCGGGGTTCGAATCCTGACAGGAATAAGAGATTTTCCTCTGCTCTAAAGACGCCCAGACCAAGGCCCAGCCAATCTCCCTCTTAATGCGCACCGGAGTTCCTTCCTCACGGCTCAAGCGACCGCGGTGTGCGACTGCCACTCGCCTGTACCCAGTGACATGGTTAAGATACAGTTGTTAACTGCGGGCCTTCATGACGGCCACAGAGACAAGTTTACCTTCACCGTTCTTTTCTCTAAACTCTCGTAATCCGCAAACAGGAAAGAAGCCAGATCACTGTGCAAAAAAAAAAAAGCTTTTACACTCTTGAGGAGCTAAAAAAATGCAGTCAAGGGACAAGAGAAAACAAAAAAGAAACAAAACAGCACGATCCATATGGCAGGCGGTCAGGTAGTGACTGTCAGATTTTCAGACGTTGACATTTGAAAACGCAGAGGCTAACCTTGGGTTTTGTAAGCAAGTCTAGCTTGGCCATTCATGAATATCAGCTCACCGGCCCGTCAACAACACCCAAGCACGTCATCAAGAACAGAACTATGACTCACGTACCATTTCTCTAATCTCATGTTCATTTTCAAATTCATCCTCGAACGCAAGCCATTTCAGATGTTCAAAGCTTTTAAAACTAACCTTGTTATGTAGTCGACTCACTACGGGCTGGACGGTCCGGAGATTGAATCCCGGTGGGGGAGAGATTTTCCGCACCTGTGCAGACCGGCTCTGAGTCTCACCCAGCCTCCTGTACAATGGGTACGGGGTCTTTCCCGGGGTAAAGCGGCCGGGGCGTGGCGTTGACCACCCACCTCCATCTAGTGCCGAGGTTAAAGGAAGAGTAGAGCTATACATGTACTACCTCTCTGGGCCTTCGTGGCCTGTTCTAGGGTGAACTTTACCTTGTTATGTAGTTACGAATCATCCTATGACGAATGTCTGTCCTTATGCATCATACATGCCTATAGCGGCGCTGCACTTACATCCTATTTACATGTTCCTTTCAATGTAATTAGCATTTACTGACGCCTTTTGCCATATTCTCAATTATGTGTGCGTCTCGTTGAAGTTACTCCTAGCAATGGCTTGAGAAATCTCATAATGTGTCCCTTCTTTTATTTTATTTTTTTTCTTTTTTCTTGTACCTCAACTTTCACTTCAGGAACGTTAAACTTTAATTCAGAACTCACTTTCTAAGCTGCTGACTTGTGAAGCGTCTCGAAACTAGAGATGCAACACAGTGCAAACATCGGCTTTTCAATGCCTGTAAGGTCTGTCGTTATGTCAGTAGCTTGCGCTTTGATTTTGGGGCTCAAATTTTCAGAAGGGGGCGCTGAGGAAGATATTTGTGTATGGCGTAGAGGATGTACTGCAGGCTGGAGAAATTTGGATGGGGAGGAGCTTCGTCATTTGTACTCACCAAATGTCATTATGGCCAACAAACCAAGGAGAATGAGATGGGCAAGACATGTGGCACGCATGGGGGCGATGAGAAATGCGTAGTTATAGTGAGAAAACACGAGGGAAAGAAACCACTTGGACGATCTAAACATCGACCGCAGGAAACATTAAATGGATGTTTAACAAATGAGAAGTGGATTGGATTAACCTGCCACAGAACAAAGATCAGTAGAGGAATCCTTCGGGTTGTGCAAAATGCGAGGAATTTATCGACTAGCTCAGCAACTATTAGCTTAAGGAAGGACTCTGCTCCATGTGGTTATTTCAGAATACAAGGTGTGGACAGCCATTCAGTACACACTGTGCCATCAAGACACAGAACGTAAATTCGAACAGCATGACAATATGGGGACCGCGGGGCTGTAACAATATTTACCCCTGTATCCAATTTCCGATAGGGCCAGTGCTGTGTCCACACCGCCAGCGAGCCCCGTCACTATCCAAACCGCCTCTGGGGGCCCATCAATAGATCTGCGTCACTCTTCCCTGAAAAAAAGCGGCCGGCTCTATCTAAGGACGAGGCTAAGAATGCATGGAGCCATACCTCAACCCATCGCTTCATACGTTTTCATAGCGTTGTGCCTGATTAGGCGCAGTCATTTATCCTCTTTATACACGTGTATAGCACAGCGACTCGCTACGGGCTGGACGGTCGGGGGATCGTACTCTGGTGGGGGCGAGATTTTCCGCACCCGTCCACACCGGCCCTGGGGCTCACCCAGCCTCCCATACAATAGATACTGGGTCTTTCCCCTGGGGTAAAGCGGCAGAGGCATGGCTTTGACCACCCACCCCATCTAGCGCCGAGGTTAAAGAATCAGTAGAGCTATACCTCTACTCCCCCTCCGAGCCTTCATGGCAGGTTATACGGTGAATTTTATACAAGTATATTACACAAATTATGTTTGGTGCAGCACTAAGCGATATGACCATTACTTCCACTGACGACGAAACACGTTATTAGTTAGAACATGAAGCTAATGGCCCTCGCGAGACGCACTGTTGCTTGGATTGTCAGCGTGATTTGTTGTTTTCAGAGGAGGGTGAAGGAGGGTTATAAGGAAATGAGTCAGTAAATCGGCAACAAATGAGTGGGGTGCGAATGAAGTAGGAAAGGAAAAGAAATGTATTAAAAGATATATAAATGTATCGTAAAAGTCTTAAGGGACATGGGTTCTGAACTGTAGTAGACGACAGCCCTACTGTATTGTACTAACTCACAACTACACACGTATCATATCATACTGTCAGTATCACAGTATCTAGATGGTACAACGTAAAGAAATAGTACAACCCAAATTAAGAACTCAAAGTCTGCTCGTGTAGCTATAAAGCTGTGGGCATAGCACATTCGACTAACATACAGAATCTCTAACGAATTATGCCACAAAAATTGTAATCCAGCAGTTCATACCTGCCAACTAATGAACGCACTCCACATAACTGCCAACCCATCAATGCCAATGTAGAGCTGGTAGATATTATTACGTAATGGTAACACGTCACACGATACGTGCTGCCGCGTAAATGCTACACGGTTACCGACGCTTCGAAGGAACGTGCTACCTCTAATTTCAAGGCACAAGAGTCTGATCTTGCGGTTAAACAAAAAATAGTAACACTGTTGACTCACGAGCAAAGCTGTGACCTTGACAACGTGGGTATGGTCCCTTTATGTGTGGGAAAAGTTCGCAGAGGAACCAGACATGATTAATCTCTGCGTCTACCACTGTATACTTGTCGGTGTTCGTTAAGTGTGCAGATTGTAACAATCACAGTCAGCAATATGCGCAGCTCTTAATCCGAAAAAAAATAACAAAAAGTAATCGAATCAGCTCGTACGCACACGACACAACTCCCGCCCCGAAGTGTCACACAAATTACTTCATCTCCTACGCCCCTAAAGCCATCGGATAGCACTGCAATGCAGTTTAATAACTGCTGTTACCACTCGCTGTAACATTTTCGCCAGTGTATGTATTGTTGCGCACAATTCATACAATAAACAGCGGTTATATAGCGACACGGCACTGAACGTTTGTTTTTTTATAAAGCAGACTGCAGAGGGTTTATTGAGAGGTACGAACTCGATTTTTAAACGTTTGTTGCACAATATTCGTACTTCCAATGTTTTAAATAGCGCACAATACTTGCACAACTTTTTACTGTTCAACCAGTTCAACCCAGTGGTTTCTATGTGTACGGCCAGGTTTAACATTCAACAATTCTACTCTGCCCACACAGTGTATTTGTGTGTTTTGTGTGGATCTCAGGACAAACAGCGATTATTTCCCTATACAGCATTAAATGACTGGTTTTTATAATTGAGACGGAGTGTTTACTGCGCGGTACGAATTGGATCTTTATATATAATTCACGTTAAATCCAGTCTTTAGGCTCAGGCGATTAGTCGACCTTTCGCCGCGGAGGCCCAGGTTCGATCCCAACCCAGTCCATATGACATTTGTGGTGGACCGAGTGGCACTGAGACAAGTTTTTTTTTCCAGCACTTCTTGTTTTACCCTGTCACTGCCATTCCACCAATGCTCCGTAATCATCCACATCTTAATACTACTCTTTATCAGCACAAACACGCGAAGCCTCGGAACCTTCCAAAAAGCGAAGCTCTTTCAGATGTCGGGTGTCACTGGACAGCGTGTCTTGGTTTTAATTTGTTAAGCAAGCCGTTGGTACTACAGGCCATGTTGGAATGACTGTTGTCCGCTCACGGCTGTTTCTAGGCACAATGACGAACAGTAATTCCGCAGAAAGCAAACAGCCACCTCCCACATTTCCGTTCACTTCTGTCCGTTCCACGGAATCCAAATACATCCGTCAAGTGAACAGCACATTACATTCCACGAGTGGGTGGGTTCACTGGAAAGGCTAAGCGTTTTTAGTTAATGCGTTTGCGTCTTGGATTGTAAAGCAATTACGTCACAAAACAGAGGCTCAGCCCTCTGCAACAATCAGACATGTGTGTTATTTATTGGTAAGGGTAAAACATTTAACCCTTTAAACGCCGAGTTAAATCCCATCTGCCATTTGCTGGCATTATTAGCTCACCATATTCTCCACGTTAGCGGGATAAGGGTTAAAGGCTTTCTCGCGGGGGCAGTTTTACCTCCACCCCCTTCTCCGGCCATTTCTGTTGCTCAAAACATTGGTTGTACAAACTGACTGCGTGTGTATATCTCCCCGGTTCTGCATTCATCATGAAACAAACTCATTACTACTTCCCCTGTCACACAATTTTCACCCGTCAGAAGAGAGTAATCACTCGTCCCTGACGAGTGGTTTCTCATCCCATATACTGAATTCGGCAAAGTCGTATGTTTGTATTCCCTGAGGCCCCCCCCCCCGCACAAGCCTTACCGCTTTTCGTTAATATTCTTTCCTGGTCTCTCAGTTGAGTTTCTCCAGATGTCAAGAGCGATGTCTTGCTAACTTCTTACTACGTTTGTTGGCACTAACAAACAGGAACATAAAACGAGAGCGCTTGAAATCCAAGCTGCAGTCGGTATTGCAGGATCTATCTTTGCTTAAAAAGTTGTAACTTACCTGCAAATAGCAGCACCCCTCAGTGCACACTGTTATTCTAACACGAGACATAACTTCGTCATGTTATTGGGTCAAGGTTTTTTTTTTTTTAAGGGCCGAACAGAAGGGCAGTGTCTGGAAAAACTGTTTTCCTAATAATGTTATGCTCCAATTCAGTACCTACTGCCAGAAAAACTTACCGATAATATTTCAAACGGGTTCTATCCCATAACCCTGGTATGTACGATATCAGGGTTCTATCCCAGTTTACTAATAATACTGTAAGTTCAATTCAAACACCAACAAATCAAACAGCTGTACAGCAAACCGACAGTATGCAGTCAGCTCCATCAGCATCAAGGGTGCTTGTACTTTAAATAACTGCATTCGTCGTGACTCCCACCCGCAATCCAGTGCTTTGTCTACCATTCTTTTGGTTGCCATGGTTACAGATGCCTTCTTCACAAACGTGTCTGACCATATCCAAAGTAAACAACTGAATTGTCTCAGACTGTTTCAGACATTCAAGGTCTTTCAAAGACGTTGAAAAAGCAGCCGGACTGGTATTCAAATACATTCCAGTTCAGATATATTGAACGATAATTGACACAGCTGTACATAGGCATGTTAGACCGGTATATATCGGGCACCGTCGAATTCAACGTGCATGTTTTTGCGGGCATTAGTATTATTGAACCTTCAGGTTATGAAAGCAGTGCTGCCCCTAAGACATATTCTCCTGACGACAAAGGAAACAGGTTTCTCCGAAACGTCTTTCCATATTCTTCATAACCACTGCCGCGAGAGCCTCATATTCTGTATGGGAATCTTTTAACCAGGAAGGCAACCACTAGCTTCTCATGAGCTCTGCTTCACAGAGCCTTGTGATGAAGTTAGTGTCTGATGAAAGCCAAGCCAAGTCAAAGTGCTAATCTGGGAGATCGCAAGTCGACGCCCCCCTGTCTGTTAGCCATTCCTGCGTTTGACCTCATCGCTGTACTCTGTAACAGACACCTAAACCCTAACAGTGGAATATGCTTACGCTAACGATTTTGAAGTCAGGCTGAGGGCCTTGACTGATCATGCCAAAGACCAGGGCCTAGGTTGCCCTGGACTAAATATGGGAGGGATAAGCTTTGGTTGGTTGGCTGTCTGGGTTCTAAGCCCAGACTGGCTAAGTCGCAAAACGGAGGTATGCGAAGATGTCAGGCTCTTAGATGAATGTCTGATGAAAGCAGCAACAGACACACCATTATACAAATCCGCTGCAACGGCACGGCCCTTTTTCACGTCAGTGTTCGCATCGCCACAAAAAGTAGCGCGTCTTACATCTACAGCACTCGACATCATAAGCGACAATGTGTTGCTAGCTGTGGCGCGTCAGAGTTGCGGCGGTCATAGCGGGAACACGCGACCGAGTAGGTTTGCAGCGCGGCCATTGTGATTAGCCCGTATTTGTGGCGCCACAAAAACGCTCATGGCAGCCAAGACACATATGAAGTACTTCGAAAACGTACGAGGGTATTGATATTCTCTGTTGCACATCTTTTACCCTTTAAAGCATAGCGGTAACTATATGTACCATCTCCTTTAACGCTAAAATTCTACGTTCTGCCCACACAATGTATTTATTTGTTTTGTATGGATCAGAGAACAGCGATTATTTCCCTACACAGCATTAACTGACTGGTTTTTATAACTGAGGCGGAGAGTGTTTACTGCGCGGTACGAAACAAATGCTTATACAGTTTACATTTACAGTCGAGCCCTGTTACAACGCATCGGTTTATGCGGCACCCCGCCTATAACGTCACATATTCTGTGGTACCAATTAATTCCTCACTGTTACCTGTAACATTATACTAATCGGTTATAAAAACACACGTTTATAACGACAGAAAATATGCGGTTCCTTCCATGACGTTATAAGAGAGTTCACTGTATGTGTTCTGTGTGTATCTCAGAACAAACAGCGATTACTTCCCTATAGAGCATTAAATGATTCGTTTTTGTAACATTGCGACGTAGAAACTGAATTTTTAAATATTACGTAAATGAATTTCACGTTTAAAAAGTATCATGAATACTGTACGTCAGTTCTTAAAACTAGCGCGATATGTAACAGAATATATATATATTACAGCCTATATATAATCTGCTGAATGAAACAATGAGCTGGAAAAGCGAATAAATTTGCAACGGCCATTCTCTCGCCTGCGGGAATTTTCATTTTCAACTGGGACCAGTATCCTATGTATTTTAAATTGTATAGTGAACCTTTCTGGATGTTAAAAATTCAAAAATCCCCAGAGAGCTCAGTCTGTCTCGATGACGGCTAAAAGCAGAGCGATGAATCAAAGCGCATAAATATTATTTTGAAACAGACATAAGAGCTACAGTATTTATTGGTTTTAAATGCGTTAAACGTTACAGTGTTTGATTGGCATCACCAGCAAAGGCTGCGTGTCGTACAATCAGGGGCCCTGCGGTGCTGACTGATACATATTTGAGGTTAAAGTCCCATGGAATGTGACGCCGTGTAGTTTAGTAAAAAGTAAGAACATTTCAGAGGTATTACCTCCATCTTCAGAGAACTTGTCTTTTTATCTGTCTGCTTTTCTATAATCTGTCCGTCATGTTTCTATTCTATCCATCTATCTACCCATAAATATCAGTATCTCTGTCTATACCTGATCTATCTATATAGAGTAGAAGTTTGTTTATTCGGCATGACGAGGGGGGGGGGCGTTGGAATGCAGCGTGACCACCACAGGTAAAATGGTAACTCAAGAAAATAAATTTTAATGCGGGATACTATTAAAAAATACAATAAAACAGTTACAAAATCACTGTAGATCATAAAAACGTAAAGCACAGAGCTTACTGCATACCTGGCAAATAGATGTGTTAAATGCTGCTCATAAATTGAAAATATCGGGGGGGGGGGAATCTTTTAACCAACAAAACAGAGACGGTCGTTAATCTAAGTGGACTGTATGGAAGGAAAGCTGTGCAGATGAGCGAAATCAGCACTACACCAAGAGCAGGAGAGACGGAACTTACACTATGTGTACGTGTATGTGTCTAGACAGATATGCGTCGCTTAACGACGGGGATACTTTCTGAGAAATGCGTCGTTGGGCGATTTCGTCGCTGTGCGAACGTCATAGAGTGTACTTAAACAAACCTAGACAGTACAGTGCAGCATACCACACACCTAGGCTATATGGTATAGCCTATTGCTCCTAGGCTACAAACCTGTACAGCATGTTATTGTACTGAATAACTGTAGGCAATTGTAACACAATGGTATTATAATATATAATACTATAATATTATGGGACCACCGTCGGATATGCGGTCCGTCGTTGACCGAAACGTCGTTATGCGGCGCATACCTGCATTCTGAGCCGCTAAATAGCGTCAGTGAATAAAGACAGGGGCTAATGTGGCGACCCGCGCCATCTGGACGTGGCCAACTACGAAAATGCAGCGTTCCACAGACATTCAGACTGTGGGAGTTTTCGTACCAGAAGCAGTCACGTCAGAACCGATTATGCGACCCACTGACAAACAATAGCCAATCGCAATGACGTGGGCGCTGTTGCCAACTCTAAAACTGGGGGTCAATGAGCGAGAGTAAATAAGGTGCAAGGCGAAATTCTGGGATGTGACACCAAGCGGCACTGCTAGATCCTTCAGATGGAGGCAAGAGGACCCGCCGAAACGTCCATAGCCATTCACCAGTAGAGATGGTGTCACATCCCGCAAGACTTGAATTTTCGTCGAAACTCCTGCGAGGCACTCGCATCTCTCAAACGCTAATAGTACGACACTTAATGGCATGGGGGAATGGAGGGAAGGCTCCAGACGTTAGGATAACTTCTGTACTACATGGAAGTAGCATAATGAGCGGGATTCTGAAGCTGCAAGCAGACTTATTACAGTCACAAGATTTACTTTGACCCTAGAGGACGAAGGACATCGGTTGCTGGTGTCTAGGCTAGCTTGCCAGAGGAAGAACCGGGGAATACGGTCAAAGAAGACGGCTTGACCCTTGAATATGGGACCGAAAGGTTGTCTCGAAACGTCGGTAACAAACTACAATCTCAGTATAAAAACTACACATTCGTTAATACACGACATTCCTGTCTGCATTATTTAACTCATCCCTGCTGTCAGTCAGGCTTTCCAGTGTCAGTTTTTTTTTTTTTTTACCGAAACACAAAAACAATATTTGTGGTACACTGGAACTGGTAAATTTCATTCAGTGGCGCACCAGCGAAAAGTTTGAGAACCCATGGCCTATACGGAGTGAGGAAAACCACGGAAACACTTAGAAAGAGTCTCTGTAGTACGGAGATACGATCCTGAGACTCCGGATTAAAACGAAGCAGGTGTGTCAGCATTTGCAAACGGCGTTTAGAGGGCGGAAGTGGCATGACAGTATGCACGCACGGGCACACAGTGACAATTCCGTTGTCAGATTAATCGCATGTCATGCATTGTTAATTACAGAACAATACAATACGCTGCATCCCAGTTAACACCGTTTTATAACCGACAAGTCCCCGTCCCCGTCCCCGTCCCCGTCCCCGTCCTTCCACCCCAATGTCGAGTCGGTTTAATGCTGCCGCAGACTAAACTGCTGCTGAGGACCCCGCTGTTGGGGGGGAGGGGGTGAAAGCACCTGGTAATTCACATTGTGTGTCCAACTTTCTACGTAAATTCGCACTTTGCTGCGTTTGCATTACCAGTTTCAGATCCCCCCCCCCAACGGTTGCACCCCGAACTTACGAGTATTGCGCTGGGCCCACAAAATATTTTAATCCAGCCCCACCCTAATGGATACTGCATACAAACACGACACCCGCTAATTGTTGGGTGGGAGATGGGTACAGCACCGTGCGACAGTAAATTATGTTGCCTGTGTTTCGGGCGAACTTTTTGCCTCCAACTTCAGCGTCTAAATTAACAGGAACACGTCACACTGTTGGCGAACCGACTTTCCCGGGGGGTAGAGCGGTCGGGGCGTGAAGTTAACCACTCACCTATATCAAGTGCGGAGGGAAGGAATGGAACTGTGCTCTCGTGTATCGTCCCAGTAAGGACAGACAGCAGCGTGGGCCAGTGTAACTATATCCGCTCTCAATGCACGGTACATTTTGGTATCCAGACAGGCAGCTATAAGAAAACAATGCTGAATTATCGGAGGTCACTACGAAGGCGTGACGCCGTTTAATCTGGTAGCTTACCATGCGTGATTTCAGGCTTCCGCCGCGAAGTAGCAGACAACTGCGCTCTTCTAGGTTATTACGCAGCGAGTAGTGGTAAGAAAAAATACCACTACTGGCTGCGTAATACCCAGAAGAGAGCTGTTCTCTGGTAGCTTACCAGACTACACGAAGCCACATCCCACAAGTCAGTCATCTTTAACCGTAAAGCGCGCGCGTGTGTACACACACACACACACACATATATATATATATATATATATATATATATATGTGTGTGTGTGTATGTGTGTGTGAGGCCTATATCCGGCCACCCTCAGCGCTCAAGAAATTTCGTTCGCCATCACCGTACTAGTGGATTCACTGCTGCACGCACGGAACTGAATGTTAGTTCCAGTCTCCCTGCACTTGTTAACTGTACTTTCTATACAGTCTGTGTTACTGAGAATGCAAAGTTGTACAAGCATCTGTTCCTGGAATATACTTTTCGCAGAGCGTTCCTACAACAGGTTGTTAACTGCGTGGAGACGGAATTTTGTGGCGCGGCAGTCAAGTTCTCTCTCTCTCTCTCTCTCCCTCTCTGTAACTGCTACGATGATTTCTACAGCACGTCCTGTCCAGCTGCCTTCATACTAACGAACAGTGAAAACACACGTCTCGTTTCTATGTCAGAGTACTTTGAAATAATGGCTGACTGAAGGCAAAGCAAGGCACCTGCTTTTTCGCGTTTTTGTCCCACAGCAGAAAACCTAAACCCGTACTGTTGCAGCCTTGCACATCTTAGTATGGGGTACAGCGTTGATAGAATTATTTTAGAAATTTCACATCTTATGCAACCAACCGCAAATCGCGTCTGTCTGGTCCACAAACACTGTGAACAATGCTCTGTACAATATCACAGTTATGAACACTGTTCTGTACACTGTCATAGTTATAAACACTGTTCTGCCAAATATCATAGTTATGAACACTTCTGTACAATCTTATAGTTTTTGAACACTGTTATTTACTGTTTCGCAGGTTATGAACACATGTACAATCGTACAATTTCTGAATATTGTTCTGTACGATCTCAAAATTTATGAACGCTGTTCTGCACAATCTCAATATATGAACACAGTTCTGCACAATCTCACCATTTATGAACACAGTTCTGCACACTCTCACAGTTTATGAACACTGTTCTGCACAATCTCACCATTTTTAACACTGTTCTCCACAATCTCACCATTTATGAACACTGTTCTGCACACACTCACCATTTATGAACAGTTCTCCACAATCTCACCATTTTTAACACTGTTCTCCACAATCTCACCATTTATGAACACAGTTCTGCACACTCTCACAGTTTATGAACACTGTTCTCCACAATCTCAACATTTATGAACACTGTTCTGCACAATCTCACCATTTATGAACACTTCTGCACAATCCCACCATTTATGAACACTGTTCTCCACAATCTCACCATTTTTAACACTTTTCTCCACAATCTCACCATTTATGAACACTGTTCTGCACACTCTCACAGTTTATGAACACTGTTCTGCACAATCTCACCATTTATGAAAACTGTTCTCCACAATCTCACCATTTATGAACACTGTTCTCCACAATCTCACCATTTATGAACACTGTTCTGCACAATCTCACATTTTCTGCCGCTAAGTTGCGGAGTAAGTTTCAATTCAAAGAGTTGCTGCAAAAAGCCTAACAGCCTGCCGGATCAGCTGGAGGTGTCGAAACGTCTTCACATGCAATAATCCTCATTCGTAATCACTCACTGTAATTTGAGTAAGTACCCGGTACGAGCAGTCGTTACAAATTCCACTTGTACGTCCTGCAGTTTTTACTTACATCAGCTGAGACGGTAACGTGAGGCCGTCTCAGCTGAACAGACCACACTGCCTTAAATGAACCATCCTGTTGCATCCAAACACAAAAATACTATTTGGGTGCGAAACTTGGTATCCCACTCTGATGGAAGAACACCGATCCAGGGTGGGTGAGGAAAAGGTGATAGGAGTGTCTCAAAAGACAGGAAAGGAAGGGGCACACAACACGAATGGGGAGATGTCAAATGTCTACACAAGTTCAGTCGGAGAAGATGGACATAAGCGTAGATGGTAGACACAAAACTATATAAAGAAACAAGGTGGGATGGAGTGGATTGGATTAATCTGGTTATGGATACTGTCAAGTGATTGGCCGTTGCGAACGCGGTAATGAATCGTCCGTCTAGTTTCATAAATGGCGGATAATTTACATACCAGCTAAACGACTGTTAATTTGCTAAGTTTGCTAAGGTCTCTGTACCAAGCAGCAGTCAGTGACGTTGTAAGGCCTCAAAACGAAAGGGGAATCTTTACGTAATTCACTGCTGTCGCCCTTCGTCGCCCTGCAATTCTGCGTAACGTATTTCAACGGCCTCTTTATCGCACTGTACACAAATTTAGGCTGAAACTAAATTCCCCCCTTGCAAGACGAAAATTAACCTGAATCACGCGGTACTGTAAGGTTTTGGTCCGTATCGTTTAGGTATAAAACTCAGCCACTTAACGCTGCTTAAGAAAAAAACTGCTGTTTGTTCTCAGACTCATACAAAACACACACTGCGCAAGCATGTAGAATTTCTCACTGTTAAGCCTGGTGGTACATAAAGTAATCACTGTGCTTTAAACGGCCGATCTCGTCACCAGATGCACGTTGAGTGCTTAGATTCAAGCAGTGGGCAATTCACTACCGACGAAATAGTGCCTGGTGCCTGATGGATGGGAGGCTGGGTGGGTCCCAGCTGCGATCTGAGCATTGTGACGAGAAGAAATACCAGGGCCTTTCTACAAATGGAACATAACGGTGGAAGACATATCGACCGATAAATCGCAAGTGTTCCAATGGTAACAGAGAGGGTGCACAGAAATTAAACGTAATGCTATGAAGGGCTGATAAGTGCTGAAGGAAATCGCCACGAACGTTAAAGTATTTGGCAGCGGCACAATTTGGAAACACCTCAAGGACCCCAAATTATTGAGAGTACGGTTAAGTGGCGCTCCTGAGATCCCGAGCTACCCAGTTCCTATGGATATAGCCGAGCCACCCTGTTTCCGGGGGTCATAAATACCGACACCTGGTCCACCAGTCTGGGAGGTGGGCGAGGGGGCTGACAACCTTGCCCCATAAAACATCACGCGTCTGGACCTGAAGAACAGGAGGCCAAGGCCTCTTACCGGGCTGTTGCACCATGCACCACATACAGATGTTGGAAACTGGAAACCAAGAAGGACAATAAACCGAAGTACATTTCCTACGTAACGTTCAAAGAGGATGTGTGCGACGTAGTGGCGTGATGTACATACATTGTTAGCCGAATTACCTTTCTTAGAAACAGATAACAAGTATGCCTGGGTTCTTCCTAGGAACTGTGCTGTCGCGGGGAGCTGGGGTAGAATGGCCGGCTTCTACGTACGGAGAGACATACTTATTGCGTTGTTATGAGTGTGAATCCTGGAAACTGGCATAAAAACATCAGATGCTGAAGCAGAAGTTCGCGTATTAGATCACTCCACTCTCAGGACTCAGTACCGGATGGTCAACCAATGGAACGAAGTTCAATCCCCGGTAAAGGCCAAACTCTTTGAAGATTCAAGTCTTCTGGGTTGTTAAGCCGCCTTGTCGGCTGGTAAATACGGATGTTTCGAAAGGCTGTAGTACCTGCATCTTCAGTGAAGCAGCCAAAAACTGTGTCAAGGTTATCATCTACGGGCTGCACCGGGTTCTTCTGCAAAGGATTAACTGGGATAAAGCGGCCGGGGCGTAAACCTGAACTGTCCTCGATCTCATGCCGAAGTTAAGAATGCTCCCCCGTGTGACTTCATGAAATGGTACCTGACTGGGCAAAAAGCTACTTCACCTTTACTTGCACAAACCAAGCCTACCGTCACTTGTGTAAGGCAGTCCTTGGGAACCGCACTCTCACCCAACCAGTCGGGAAAATGTTAGCTTTTAATGGAAGCTGAAGATTCATTACCGTAAACTGGTTCATGATCGCCACGTGTCTCGATTACGGAGTTCCAAATAAAGTTGATCTAAGTCCAGACCCTGCCATTCCAACACGTTACGAACCCTTTTGGACCACTGTCAACAACAGTGCGCCACTGCATCATTCTGTGAGGCAGATCAGTTCAGTACACAACCTCACATTCTATCAGTTCCAATGTCCCTCCTCTAATCGTCTCAACCTCCTCTCTCCGCCGCCGGGACTTCAGGTTTCCCGATGTCTGTATGGATGTTTCGTTTCCCCATGCGCGCTACATGCCCCGCTCATCTTATACTTAATTTTCTAAACAAATTATAAAAACTACACATGACGGCATATTTAAATTTCTTCGTGTCCCACCGCACGTCAGTTACTTAAAATGTTCGGATGGCCTTTATGTATAACAGTGTAATGTGAGGTGCACGGCGAATCGTGAACAAACATAAAAATACCTTTGTTCACTGGACCGGTGAACAACAGAAATCATGAGCGTCATCATTATGCAATATTCTGTACCCCCAGCTAGTTCCTGCCTGCCCCAGTACAAATGTCAGCACCCTCTGCTCAATACACACCTTCGATCAGTTTTGGCAGTGATACAGACATTGCGGTTAAAGACATTACCGCTACCGAGTTGTTATTTCGGCTCCGGACATGCCTGAGGAAGCCTTGTGGCTCAGCGCATGTCTTTGCGAAGGAGAATTTTCAAGACGCGAACTCGTTACCCTGAAGCCTGTGTTTCCTGCAAATAAAAGGTAAATCAATCCCATTACAGGCCTGGGCAGGCCCTGGAGGTTCCAGGAGACTGAGGCTCCCAGATTTCAAGACAATCGGCACACGAAGGTGGTAAGGTTGTGAGTCCTACGCACCGGCCGCTTTTACCCTCAAGAAATACTCCCGGTACTCATTTCTCTTAGAGGATGAGTCTACCCCAAGGCCATTTTGCGGCAGGAATAATTATGTGAATGAAAAATTCCAGTGACACCATCGGGAATCGAACTCGCGACCTTCCGGCTTGTAGCGCAGTGCCTCAACCGTGCCCCGGTTCTTGCAAATAGCATCTCAAAACTGACGTCTTCATCTCTGCCTCTGCAAGATTACATCTTCAGAATGGTAACTGGCAGTGTTATGAATGAACGCCTGTCGGCTGTCAGTGCATACCGTATTTACGTGTTAAAGGTAAGGGTAAAGGTAAAGTTCACCCTTGAACAGGCCACGAAGCCTCTGAAGGGGAAACAGGTATAGCTCTACTCTTTCTTTAACCTCGGCGCTACATGGGGTGGTTGGTCAACGCCACGCCCCGGCCGCTTTACTCCCGGGAAAGACCCGGTACCCATTGTACAGGAGGCTGGGTGGGCCCCAGGGCCGGTCTGGAGGGG
>Ga0136643_10007395_pt1 | contig 15888 bp, 13 predicted proteins | sample TergutLab28metaG_FD_96883 | JGI IMG/M metagenome (GOLD analysis project Ga0136643, IMG submission 96883) | Labiotermes labralis P1 segment gut microbial communities from Petit-Saut dam, French Guiana - Lab288 P1 (version 3) (version 3) | ecosystem: Host-associated > Arthropoda: Insects >... | reverse complement strand
TCCCGGGGCGTGTGCAAGGACGTGTACGGCTGGGATCCGCCGGTAACCTTCCGCTACGATTTTATCGGGATTAAGGGGACTCCCGGCAAAATGTCCAGTTCCAAAGGCAAGGTAATCGATTTGCCCGACGTGCTGCGTGTCTACACGCCGGAAACAGCCCGCTATCTTTTTGCCAGCGCCAAGCCCAACTCGGAGTTCACGATTTCTTTTGATCTGGACGTGATAAAAATCTACGAAGATTACGACAAAACCGAGCGCATTGCCTGGAAGCTCGAAGCCGCCAAAGATGAGGGGACGTACCTGTGGCAAAAGCGCATTTACGAACTGTCGCAGGCGCAGACAGGCGAAGGCGGCGCTACCGCAATGCCCGCCGTCCCGCCGTACCAGATTCCCTTCCGCCACCTGTGCAACCTGATTCAGATTGCCGATGGAGACATCGATAAAGCCCTTGCCGGCCTTGTCCGCAACGCTGATACCGCAGCCCCAACGCCGGAGCAAATCGAAGCGTTGCGGGGACGGGCGGTCTGCGCCAAATACTGGGCGGAAGAATGCGCTCCGGAAGACTTCCGCTTTAAGTTAAAGGCGGCGGGGGAAGAACCCTCCCCCACTCTAAGCACGGCAGAAAAAGAGGCTGTCCGTGCCCTTAGAGACAAGGTTATCGCCGGAATCAAAAGCTTTACCGACGACAAGTCCTGCGCCGAAGCAATCTACCGGGTCGCCGAAGAACAGGGCATGGAAGGCAAGGCGCTTTTCCGTGCCGCCTATCAGTCGCTTATCGGCAAGGATCAGGGGCCTCGCCTTGCCAACTTCCTGCGCTCCATCAGCCGGGAACGTCTGCTGGGGATTTTGGCGAGCTACTAGGGAGTGGGGAATGGGGAGTAGGGAGTGGGTTTGACTTCCCCGCTCCCCATTCCCAATTCCCCACTCCCCACATACCTTATTCCAGAAAAACGACCATAACCGCAGTCTGAAAAATACGGTGAACTTGGTTGCGGGCAATCAAAAACTCAATCGTTCCCTCTTGATATAACGCATAAAAATCCCGGTTAAAAGGTATCAGGGTGATAGATACCCGTTCTCCGGGCGGATTTTTCAGATGATACTCGATGGTGATACTTTCCGCACCGGCCTCTGGGATAAAGCCCCCTGCCGGCATTTCTGCATCTATGCGCAGACCAATGGCCGACTGAAACCAATTCCTGAAAGACCTTTCTTCCGCCCTTCTTCCGTTAAGGCGGAGAATCATATCCCTTCCTTCGCCCTGTATATCCGCACTGATAACGCTTTCCCCTCCGGATACCGAAAGGCCTGTTACTGCACCAATGCCAATAAGAAGGGGAAACCTGTCTGCAAGTGCAAGGGGCGTATGGCTGACAAGCGGTTCCAGCCCGCCGACGGTAAAGACCCCCGGAGCATCAGCCAGTTTCGCATAACGCACTCCGCCGGTCTGGTTTCCTATCAGTAAATCTATACTCAATCCGCCGTCAGCCCCCCCGAACTCAAGCAGAAGCCTTACAGGATTATCCAGCCCGTAGGGACTCAACGATAAAGGAGCATCGTTGACAAATTCTTCGATTCGGAGGTTGTTAAGAGGCGCAAGCAGGTTCTGGAACGCTTGGCTCTCTACTCCCCGCAGAAGATTGTAGGGGGATGTCATAGCAAAGCGGGAAAATGTAAAAGCCAAATGGAGCGGGGGCGGTTCGGGGATAGGGCTTATATCTATTAAAGTTTGCGCTGATTCAAGACGCATCCGGCTCAACGCCTGAAACGGCAAAGACGGAAACAGCGCCCTGTTGCGAATATCGTCCACCGCAAAGCGCAAAAGATTTACCGAAAAAGCATCGACAACAAATACCGCGGGGTTTCCCTGCTCCATAACAAAATAGGATGTTCTGGAAGGAGTCATATCGCCCACCAAATATACCACGGTGTTGCCGTGCGAATCGGTAACGGCTGTCTGGGAAGCGGGTACATCCAAACCGAAAACAGAAATGTCTTGCGGGGATTCATCGGCAACCCGTTCAGCCCAGACGGTGGCGAGGGCAACGGCCAAAATCCGTACCATATCCTGATCCAATTCCAGCCGGCGGGGCGGGTCTTCTCCGTTCAGAAAGATGAGCTCCCACATTTCCCCTTGCCTTTGGAGCGTCACATCCTGTGTTTCAATTTTGACAATATCGGAACTGGCAAGGTTTCCAAGCGTGTGCATGGATTCAGGCGCTGCCCGGAGCGCATTGTCCCTGTTTCCGGAATGAGCTGTAATTCCGTAGTACACGCCTGCAAGAAGCGCCAAAGTTCCCAGCGTTACGATCAGGGTTTTGCTTTTCTTTGACATAGTAAAAACCTCACAGATGCCGTCTTTTCAGCCAAGTTACAAAACCGGCGGTAAAAAAGGCAAAGGGAATAACAAAAATAAACAGCCCGCCGAAAACAGCGATCTGTGCCGTATTCAGCCGCAAGGGCAGGCGGAAAAGGCTCTTAGACCTTATCGTAATTGCCTCAGGGCGATCCTGAAGCCATGCGAGGCTGTTTAAAAAAAGATCGCGGTTCCCATGAAAGCCGCCAACGGCAAGGGACAGAAGAGTGCCGGAGCCAATGACAACGATGCGCGCTTGGGGATCATCATCCTGTACCCAAGAAGGGTCTTTAACTGCCGCTGCCAGCGTAAGCGGCCCGGCTATGTCCGAAGGAAGTCTTGCCGAAGAAGCTGCGTCCATGTCGGTACGAAGAAAGGCGGCAGACGAAGAACGCAGCAACGGCTCAAACACTATGGTCTGCCGCCGGGGTTCTACGGTCGAAATCGACAGAGCCTCGAACAGGATTATCGGCGTTTCGTTTTTGTTCATCAGGGGCCGGGTAATATCGTGGAGCAGCACATCAGTCCACGTGCTTCGCTCATCAAAAACAGCGAAACTGGGATCGGCTTCGTTAAGAATTCCGTAGTCGAGCCTGAATCCGTAGCTGGCAAAAACCGTGTTTAGGTTGTAAAGCTCACGAATATTGTAATCCGCCATTACTAATAGGCGTCCCCCGCCTTCCAGAAACTCAAGCAGCCGCTCCGCTTCGGCAGGGGCTAAATCCCTTTGGGGGTGATTCAAAATCAGCACCGAAGCGCTGGCAGGAATAGGAGATACAAGAAGGTTTATGGATTCTAAAGCAATGTTATCCAGCTCCAGTTCTTCCGCCATTCCAAGAGCGGCAAGGGAAAGCGAATCGTGCCCGGTAATTTCGTAAACGACCGGCGTAACGCCCGTCCCCGCAAAGAGGAGCGCACTGGTGATCCTGCGTTCTATCGAAACACCGGTAAGGGTAAGCCCGGCGTGGGTGGGGGAAAACTCGTACATTTCTTCGGGGGAAATTACCCTGAAGCCGTTTGCCCCCTCGACAATAACGCTTCCGCGCGCAATGCCCCCTCTGTCTCTGTCATAGCGCATAACAAAGGCGGGGTTTCTGTCGGGGTCTATCACCTCCATCGTTATATTGCTGTTTCTGGAAGTGTAAAGGTTTACTACAGCCATTACATCTTCGATGTAGTCGCGGTTGTTTGGCAGGGGCATTCTTTCTCCGGGCCGCCAAAGGCCGAAAATCCTGACGGGGGTATTTATGCCGTCCAGCACTTGCAAGCTCTGCGGGGAAAGTGAAAATATCCTGTTCTCGGTCATATCAACCTGAAGCGGAAATTGGCCTATGATGAGGTTTACCAGCAGCAGGCCGGTAATTACCGCAAGTGTCATTAGCGCTGCGTAACCGCCGTATTTTACCTGCCTTGTTTTAAACGATTTGCGTATACTTTCCAAGCCTTGCATGGTCACCCCCTAATTCCACCGCTGCTTTTCTATGAGCCTAACCGTCAGGAAAAGAAAGAGCCCCGAAAATGAAACGTAATACAAAAGGGAATCCACTCTTAAAAGCCCTACAGAAAAAGACCCATACCGGCGGTTAAGCGAAAACCATCCCATAAAGTTTTGGATAAAACCGGGGAAGATACCTCTATTAAAAATATACAATAACCAAATGGTAAGCGCCCCCAGCATTGCCGCACCCAGGGCAATAACCCAATTCCGGGTGTTAAGAAAGATAAAAAGAACCAGCAGCCCCAGAAGAACTGCGGCAGCAATAATACCTGTCTGCGTGCTCGATGGAATAGCCCTGGAAATGGGATCGAGCATTAGAATAATCATCAGGGTAAAGAAGGTGAGCAAAGCTGCGGTAAGCTGGTTTTCCGTTGCGGCAGAAATAAAAATACCCATCGCAATATAACAGGCTCCAAGAAAAATAAAGCCTATGTAACTACCGAGCGTTTCCCAGCCTTGAACATCCCCGTACACAGCGATAAACACCGCATACATTACAGTAACTAGCAAGGTTCCGCAGTAAACTGCCATTGCGGCAAAAAACTTGCCGCACACAATTGCAGGAATAGTTACCGGGCTGGTAAGGAGAAGCTGATCGGTCTTCTGCCTTTTTTCCTCTGAAAAAAGACGCATCGTTAAAAGGGGAACAGCGAAAAGAAAAATAAAAAGGACATTTCCCAAAAAACCCATATACTCAGAGCGGCCGGGAATAATATTGCCGAAGGTAAAAAATATCCCGGTAAGAAGCAGAAAGAGCCCCATAAAAAGAAAGCCGATGGGAGTTTGGAAATATGACTTGAGTTCCCGTTTAAAAATCGCAAACATTTACGCTTCTTCCTTTGTGGTCAGGTTGAGAAAGATTTCTTCAAGGCTCATATCCATCGAGCGCATCATAAGAATCGGGATGCCGGCGGCGGCAAGGGCGCGGAAAATATCCCGGCGAATGTCGCCGGCTTCAGGGGTTGCTTCCGCAGCTTCCGCAGCGTCCGCAGCTTCTGCAAGAATCTCAACCGTACCTTCCTCTTGGGACTCCCTGAATTCCAGTTTTTTTATTACAGAGACTTTTTCCAGCGCCCGGGAAACCGCCGCCTCTGAAGCGTCGAGCCTCAGCAAAAGGTGGCTTCCGCCGTTGATACGCTTTGCCAGATTTTCCGGGGCATCGTCAGCAACAATTTTGCCCTTGTTGATAATGAGCACCCGCTTACAGACCGCACTTATTTCTGGCAGGATGTGGGAACTAAGGATAATAGTACGGTCTTTTCCCAATTCCTTAATAAGACCTCTTATATCAAGAATTTGTTTGGGGTCCAGCCCCGCCGTAGGCTCGTCCAAAATCAGCGCCTGCGGGTCGCCGATCATCGCCTGCGCCAGCCCCACCCGCTGTTTGTACCCCTTGGAAAGATTTTTGATGAGCCGCTTGGAAACATCACTAACGCCCACAGTTTCCATAACCCGTGCTACCTTTCCCTTTTTCTCCCTAGAAAAAAATCCTTTGATCTCGGCGGCAAAAGAGAGGTATTCGCTGACAGTCATATCCATGTAAAGAGGCGGGGTTTCAGGCAGATAGCCGATTTTTCGTTTAATTTCAGCGGGGTACTCAAGAATGTCCTGCCCGTCGATTTTTACAGTCCCCTCTGTCGGCGAAAGGTACCCGGTAAGAATATTCATCGTGGTCGATTTCCCAGCCCCATTGGGCCCCAAAAAGCCTACGATTTCGCCCTTTTCAATTTTAAAACTCGCATGGTCAACTGCTATGTGGGGACCGTAGCGTCTTACTAGGTTTGTAACCTCAATCACATTGCCTCTCTATCTTCAATAAATAAACAATACCAGAATTGCTGCATTGGCACAATACAGCTCTGCGGAAATTACACTTTTTAAAGAAAAACGACGTTTTTTCCTTGACAGCTTTTAATATATGGTGATAGCATAGCTATGTATATATTTCTATATTTTTTTGGAGGACAGCGCTTATGAGAAAGTCGAAGAAGTTATCAATTGCTCTTATTGTTGCACTTATTGTGCCCCTTCTGTTTATGACTGGGTGCAGAGATGAAGATGCCGGCGATGGGTTAGAAATCGTACTGGTGGTAAAACTTGAAGGAGTTGCCTGGTTTGACAGCACCAGAGACGGTATAACCAGATTCAACAATGCACGTCCCACGGTAAATGCCCGCCAAATCGGTCATCATACTGCGGATCCTGCGGCGCAGGTAGCATTAGTGAACGACCTGATTGCTATGGGCGTGGATGCCATTCTGGTTATCCCGAATGACCCCGCATCACTGGTACCTGCTTTCACCATGGCTCGTGCAATGGGTATTACCGTTGGGGTACATGAAGCTTCAACACAGGCACAAGCAGACTTTGTTCTGGAACCCTTTGATAATTTCAGTTATGGTGCACATATGCTGGATATTATGGCTAACTGGATGGGCGGACAAGGTCTCTGGCAGCCCTTTGTCGGGTTCCTCACCTCGGTAACCCATAACGAATGGGTAGACGCTCAGGAAGCCCGCGCTAGGGAACAATGGCCCGGACTGACGCTTGCGGGAGCAAGGCTCGAAGAAGAAGAGCAGCAAGAGCTGGCCCGCCAAAGGTCGCTGGAACTCCTGATGGCCAATCCCAATTTAAGGGGTATTATGGGCTCAGCTATGAGCACGGTGCCCGGAGCTGCTGCGGCAATTACGGAATTGGGACTTATCGGGCAAGTTGCGGCTTTTGGTACTTGTCTGCCTTCAGTAGCCGGTGCGTTTTTGGAATCAGGCGCAGCCCAATCAATACATTTCTGGAGCCCTGCCGACGCAGCGTATGCTACCGCATTGGTCGCATACAAACTTCTTAGCGGTGAAACAATCGGCGGAACCATCGTCGATGGGCTTGACCTTGGAGTGCCGGGTTACCACAACATAACTATCATCCCCAATGAACATGGCGTTCCCGTTATTTACGGGGCAGCTTGGGTCGATGTAAACAGGTATAACCTTCACGAGTGGAGAAATCCTGACGGTAGCTACAGACTCTAAGTTTAACAGCGATAAAACAGGGGAATGATTTTTTCATTTCCCTGTTTTTGTACATTCATTGCAGGGGAAAGTATGTCTGAGTTGTTTCTTGAATTAAAAAATATAACAAAGACCTTTGTGGGAGTCAAAGCGCTGGACAATGTTGATATTTCGATCGGGAAGGGGGAAATTCATTGTCTGGTGGGAGAAAACGGTTCTGGAAAATCAACACTCATTAAAATTATAGGCGGTGTTCACCGTCCCGATTCGGGAACGGTTACCATAAACGGAACCGAGTTTAAAAACATAAATTCCATTGAATCGATCAGGGCGGGAATTCAAATTATTTATCAGGACCTCTCGCTCTTTCCCAATATGACTGTTGCAGAAAATATAGCTATGAGCCAGATACTTGAATCAAATAATACAGTTATCAGTTGGAAAAAGGTGTATCAGGAAGCAAAAAAAGCTCTGGAAGAAATCGGCGAAAACATCGATCTAAATGAGCGTGTCGAAAATCTTTCCATTGCTCGCAAACAAATTGTCGCCATATCGCGCGCCCTTACCCAAAATGCCCGCCTGATTATTATGGACGAAGCTACTTCGGCTATTACCAAAGATGAAGTCGATCATCTTTTCGAAGTAATTTTAAAGCTCCAAAAAAAGGGAATAGCCATTTTATTTGTCAGCCACAAGTTGAACGAAGTATTTCAGATTGCAGAACGGGTTACAATTATCAAAGACGGGAAAAAGGTAGGCGTTTATCCTGCTTCTGAACTCAACAACGATAAAATGGTATTTTTAATGACAGGGCAAAACTTCAAAGCCGAACCTTATAAGCACGAAGGCGCTGGGGAATCGGTGCTTTCTGTCGAAGGTTTAACCAAAACCGGTCAATTTTCTGATATTAATTTTGATCTGAGAAAAGGCGAAATATTAGGCGTTATCGGATTGTTGGGTTCCGGACGAACCGAAATGGCGCTTTCACTCTTTGGTCTTAATCGGCCTGATTCCGGAGAAATAAAAGTGAATGGAAAGCCCGTTGTTATACATTCTCCCAGAGATGCCATCTCGGCTGGGATTGCCTTTTTGCCGGAAGACCGGCTTACTCAGGGGCTTTTTATTAGCCACTCCATAGGAAACAACATTATCATTACCGTTCTGAATGAACTATTGAACCGCTTTAGGATTTTAGTAAAAAGCAAAATGAACAGCGAAAAAAACGTGTGGATAAAAAAGCTTGCAATAAAAACTCCAAGCCATCGATCCCCCGCTTCCAGTCTTTCCGGCGGAAATCAGCAGCGGGTTGTCATTGCAAAATGGCTTGCCACCAAGCCGGCGATTTTTATTCTGGATGGGCCCACCATTGGCATTGATATTGGATCCAAGCATAATATCCACAAGGTAATCCGGGATCTTGCCCGGAACGGAATGTCGATTATTATGATTTCCGACGAAATCCCGGAGATTCTGGATAACTGCAACCGGGTTCTTGTTATGGCTGGAGGCCGCATAATAAAAGAAATCAAAGACAGCTCAAAAATGAGGGAAGAAGAACTATTCAACATTGTAAGCCGAAAGGCAGTTGGTCAGGGAGCGGCATAATGAATATAAGAAAACTCTTTAATCATACCGAAACCTATCTTGCCCTTGTGCTGCTTGCTTTTTGTATCGTGCTTTCTACGTTAAGCCCCGTTTTTTTTACGCTGAATAATTTTGCAATTATGACAAGAGCTTCGGCTCCAATGGCTATCCTTGCCATCGGTGTATTTATCGTAATGCTTTCAGGCGGCGTTGATGTATCCTTTACAGCAGTAGCCATCTGTGCCCAGTACATTACCACACATATTCTTGTTGCAACAGGAATCGATAATATTTTTGCCGCTTTTGCCCTAGCCTGTTCGATTGGTATAGGGCTTGGTGCAATTAACGCTGTTTTTGTTTCTGTTTTCAAAATACCTGTCCTTATCGTAACGCTGGGAACTGCCAGCTTGTTCCACGGAGCTATGACGGTGTTTCTGGGAACAAGGTCTTTCAACATTGGAGACCTTCCGCTGGCTTTCAGGAATTTTGGTGAAGTTACGTTAATCAATTGGACTCTTCCCAATGGAACCACGTTTGGACTTTCAATCTTTTTTTTCATACTCTTGGCGCTGCTCCTCCTTACGTGGTTTATTCTTAAGTTTACCATGATTGGCAGGGGAATATACGCATTAGGCGGAAACCAAGAGGCGGCAAAACGGGCGGGATTTAATATTCATAAAATTAACTTTTTTATTTATTGTTACGTAGGATTTCTTGCGGGAATTATGGGGATTATCCATGTTAGTTTTATTCTTTTTGGAAATCCTATGTCCATAATAGGTACAGAAATGATGGTTATTGCCGCAGTGGTTCTTGGAGGAACCAGAATTTCCGGCGGCACCGGCACCCTTACCGGTACTATGTTGGGAGTTGCGATGATCACGGTTTTACAGGGAAACTTGGTATTAATAGGCCTTTCTCCCTTCTGGCAGAATTTTTTTGTAGGTCTTATCATTGTTATCGGTGTTACGGTTACCAATGTGCAGTTTAAACTCAAAGCCAGAAAAAGAGCGGGGGGCGCATTATGACAATATTCAAAATTGGAAAGCTCCTTCCTGAATACCTGAATGACTTTTTTTCAGCCCATACAAAAAACATTGTTCTCTTTTTACTTTTGCTAACAGTGCTTATAACTTTTTCATCTCTTCATCCCCGTTTTCTTACCCCCTTAAATTTTCGTTTTATGTTTGCCCAGTTTCCGGAGTTCGGCCTTTTGGCATTGGCAATGATGCTCTCTATGATCGTAGGAGGGATCGATCTTTCTGTAGTGGCCGTTGCCAACCTGTGCGGAGTGTTGGCTGCAATAATTCTGACATCAATAGGCGGTGTCTCCGAGGGAACCCTGCTCTTTTTTGCGATTATCGCTGTTTTGGGGGCAGCAGCGCTGGCGGGCTTATTTAACGGTACACTCATTGCGGTGGCGGGAGTGCCTCCCATCCTTGCGACATTGGGAACTCAGGTACTGCTTATGGGAATAGCGATAGTCCTGACCAGAGGGCATAGCATTTCCGGCTTTCCCCCCGGAATAGGTTTTATCGGAAACGGTTTTATTCTTGGCATACCCGTTCAGTTTTTAATATTTATGGTTATGACTATCCTTGTGGCGGTAGTGCTCAGGCGTACCCGTCACGGTTTTAATATGTATTTGCTTGGGGCAAACCCTGTTGTCTCCCGCTATTCGGGGGTAAACAACACTTTGGTTATCATTCGTACTTATATGATGACTGCTATGCTTGCAGGTGTATCGTCCTTAATCATAATTTCCCGTACCAATTCCATGCGTCCCGGCTATGGGGTCGATTTCCTGCTTCAGGCCATATTGGTAGCCGTACTGGGTGGAACAGATCCCAAAGGCGGGGCCGGAAGTGTGATAGGGCTCTTAATGGGAATACTGATCCTTCAGTTTACCCAGAGCGGCTTGACTATGATGGCGGTCTCTCCGTTCGCAAGAAGACTAATTTGGGGTCTTGCGTTGCTTTTGATTATGGTGATCAATTTCCTTATTGCAAAATATCACGAGCAATTGCGAATCAAAAATATTCAAAAAGAAAAAGAAGCAAAGGATTAATGCCCGGCAAGGGTTTAAATTTTACAGGAGGAACAAGTGAAGAAGTTTATTAACAAACCGGAAGATTTCGTCAATGAAATGATTCAGGGTATCTTGGCCGCTCATCCAGACAAGGTAAAAATCGTGAATAATGATTTGCGCTGTATGGTAAACGCCAAAACTTACAAAGGAAAGGTGGGCATCGCTACCGGCGGCGGCTCAGGGCATCTCCCCCTGTTTTTGGGGTATGTAGGAGATGGTTTATTGGATGGCTGCTCGGTGGGCGGGGTTTTCCAATCTCCTTCGGCAGAACAAATGTTCGAGGTTACCAAGTCTATAAATCAAGGGGCGGGGGTTCTGTATATTTACGGGAACTACGGCGGAGACATAATGAACTTTGATATGGCTGCAGAAATGGCTGATGCCGAAGACATTAAAGTCCTTTCCGTAGTAGCCGGTGAAGATGTGGCATCTTCGCCAAAGGGTCAGGAAAAAAATCGCCGGGGTGTTGCGGGAATTTTCTTTGTGTACAAATGCGCCGGAGCCGCCGCGCTGGAAATGAAAAGTCTGGAAGAAACCAAGCGGATTGCCGATAAAGCTGCTGCCAATGTCAGAACAATGGGTGTTGCGCTTTCTCCCTGTATAGTTCCTGAAATAGGCAAGCCTTCTTTTACAATCGGAGAAGATGAAATGGAACTGGGTATGGGCATACACGGAGAACCGGGAATACAACGAGGCAAACTTAAACCTGCCGATGAAACCGTACAAATTATGGTAGACAAGATTTTGGAAGACCTGCCCTATAATCAGGGAGATGAAGTTGCTGTATTGGTCAACGGGTTAGGCGCTACTCCCAAAGAAGAACTTTATGTTATGTACCGTAAGGTAGCACAGATACTCAAGGACAAAAGCATAAAGGTTTATAAAGTGTACATTGGTGAGTTTGCCACCTCGATGGAAATGACCGGCGCTTCCATCTCGTTTCTCAAATTAGATGGAGAATTAAAAGCATTGCTGGCAAAGCCGGCTCATTCCCCCTTCTTTGAGCAAGTGCAGTTGGAGGCATAGGAATGGCTCGCGAAACGCTTCTCTTTTCGGATGTAAAGAGCATTTTTGGCTCTCTAAAAGAAGTAATGCTTTCCAACAAAGAGAAGCTCATCGAACTTGACGGCATTATGGGTGATGGAGATCTTGGGTTGACTATGTTTACTGCCTTTAACGCCGCTGCCGAAGACTTTGCTGATGAACCGGATTTAGGCAAGGTTTTTATCAAAGCGGGAATGGCTATGGCCAAAGCTGCTCCGTCCACTATGGGAACTTTAATGGGCACAGGCTTTATGCGGGGAGGTAAGGCAGTCAAGGAAAAAAACGTGCTGGGTGCCGCTGAAATGGCACAGTTTTGGCGGGCATTTGTAGAAGGTCTGGAAGAACGGGGAAAGGCCAAACCGGGGGATAAAACAATTATTGATTCCCTTGATCCTGCGGCCTCTGCTCTGGAAAAAGCTGTTGCTGATGGGAAGTCTTTGCACGAAGGATTTGCCGCCGCCTGTTCTGCCGCAGAAGCCGGGATGGAAAATACTAAAACTATGATCGCCCAGTTTGGCAGAATGGCCTATAATCAGGAAAAGTCGAAAACCCTAATTGATCCGGGGGCTGTGGTGGGCTATCTTCTGATAAAAACCTTTGCGGACTATATCTCCGATTCCCTTACATAAACGGTACAAGGGCCTGATACAAGGCCTTGTACCGGGCAAAACCCTCATCGTAAATATCTTGGTGTTCCTTTTGGGGGATAATTTCCTGCTCATAATTTACCCATTCAGCAATTTCGGAAATATCGCCGATAAAGCCTGCACCTAAAGCTGCCATAAAAGCATTCCCGTAAGAAGCTCCGGCTTTTTCTCTGGCGACCAGTTGAGCGCATCCTGAAATATCACTGATAATCTGCAAGAGCTGGTTACTTTTGGCTATACTTCCGATGGCAAATATACGTTTTGCCTCTATCCCATTTTCCCGTAAGGTCTCGATATTATGCCTGACTCCATAGGCCAGAGCTTCCTGAAAAGCCCGGTACACATCCCCGGCTGTTGTACGCAGTGTTATCCCAAAAAGGTTTCCCTTAGCCTGCGGATTATTGATGGGGGTACGCTCTCCTGCAAAATAGGGAAGGAGCGTAAGCCCGCCTGCGCCGGGGCTGGATAAGGCCGAAAGGGTCTCCCATTGGGGGAAATCCCTGCCGGGAAATGTTTCCCGAAGCCATTTAAAAAGGTTTCCGGCACTGCTCATACCGCCGGCAAGAAGGTACGCTTCCTTTTTGGGCGTTACAAAGTGACTCGCCCATGAATTTTCTTGGGGAAGGAGCTGCTGGGTTTGGAGAATAAAGAAATTGCTGGAACCGTACATCATCATCATATCGCCGTCTTTGTGGAGACCTACAGAGATAGCTTCCGACAAAGCATCGGCAGTACCGCAGATGACCGGAGTTCCTGCGGCCAGACCGGTTAGTTCGGCTGCCTGATTACTGACACTGCCTGCAATATCGGTTGTCCACATCAGTTCTGGAAGCTTGAAGATTTCTGTTACTTCCTCTTGGTATGTTGGATCCCAGCGTTTATTCTGCAAATCGAACAAGGGAGCATAGGCCATAGCATCATAAATATCCAGCGTAAATTTACCGGTTAGTTTGTAGACCAAATAACCTTGTGCGGTAAGAAAACAGGATGTTTTATTGTAGACATCCGGCTCATTGTTTTTAATCCACAATATTTTTGGACAACAGGATTGGGAGGTCAGGTGCTGACCCGACATTTTAAAAATGGCTTCTCTTCCCAATCGTTTTTCCAGTTGCTTTATCTCTGCTTTGGCACGGCTATCAATGCCGTAGAGTATACCCGGACGGAGAGGTTTGCCGTCTTTGTCTACGGGAAGCACACAAGGGCAAATGGCGCTTACTCCTATGGCCTTGATGTCGGCGGCAGTAATTTCCGGCGCTTTCAGCAGCGTTGTAACAATTTCCAAAAAATCCTTCCACCATATTCCGTCTGCATCCTGTTCAACCCATCCCGGCTGGGGCATTGAAAAATCATGGAAAACACGGTGGCTGACTAAGATTTTTCCTTTTATGTCGGTGATTACTCCAAGCGAGGCGCTGGTCCCTATATCAACTCCCATAAATAGTTCCATTGTTTCCTCCTAACAATACGGGATTACAGAAAAATTTGGCCGTTTTTCAGAATGGCATTGCCATCCAAATAGACAGTCCCATCTTTTCTTGTATCTTTAACTATGTCCCAATGAATAGCCGATTTGTTGGTTCCCCCGCATTCGGGGTAAGCCCTGCCTAAAGCTATGTGGACGGTGCCTCCTATTTTTTCATCTATAAGAATATCATTGCAAAAGCGGGTTACTTTAGGATTAGTACCAATGGCAAACTCCCCTATCGCTTTTGCCCCTTCATCCCGGGCCAGGATAGAACGCAAGAATGGCTGCTCTGTAGAAGATTCTGCCCGGATCAGTTCACCGTTTTCCCATACCAGATAAATATCCCGAACGAGCCGTCCGCCAAGCACTCCGGGAAATTCAAAAAAGATGTTTCCATTTTCCGTTCCGTTTATTGGAGCGGTGGCGATTTCTCCATCAGGCATATTGGTTATTCCCACATAGGGCACCCAGTTCCTCTCTGCCACAGAAAAAGAAATATCTGTTCTCGTTCCCGTAATGCGGATCTCCTTTCCCTTCTTTAACTTTTCAGCCCAGTTATCCAAAGTTTTTTTCTCTTCATTCCAGTCAAGAAAGCAGGAGTCAAAAAACATATTCATTATCGTTTCGAGATCAGTTTCTGCAGCCTGTGCAAAACTTTCGTTGGGCACCCGAATAAGACACCACCGGGTTTTTTCCCACCTTAGGGAAGATATTTTCCCCATAGCTTTCTGGTTTGCCGCAAGAGTTTCCGCAGGGATATCTTGCAGTTCAAACAGGTTATGCGCTCCCCGCAGACCTATATACACATTGGCCCACTCCATTCCGTGAGCTTCAATTTCCGGCACCCAGTTGATCTGTTCTTCATTACCGTAACGAAGCAGGGAGTTACGCATAGTTTCTGATAAAAACTGTACTTGCGGAAAAGCGCCGGCTTTAACAACCGCCCTGTACACCGCTTGAACAAGAGGCAAGGTTTCCGGCTCTATCATAGCTATCATCACCCGTTCTCCGGGTTGTACCTTAGTAGAATAATTGACCAGCAGGTTTCCCAGTTTTTCCCAGCGGGGATCCATGTTTTCTCCTATAAGGTTTTCCGGAATTCCTTGACCTTTTCCATAAAAGCCTTTGTCCGTTCTTCGTCGACCGGGTTAAAGAAAACCCCGTCTTTTTTGAAAGTGGTTCCCGTTACCGCACCGTCTGCAATCGCAAGTTGCTCTTCCACATTGGAAAGCCGGACACCGGTATTTACAAATACGGGTGTATCCGGCACGGCTTCCTTAACCTTCATCAAAATTGAAGTGTCAGTGGCGGCCCCAGCGGTAAGGCCTGAAACACAGAGCGCATCAGGAAGGTTATTAAACACGGTAGACTTGGCTATGTCTTCGATCTTCCGGCTGCCAAGATAAGAAGCCGCTTCAGGGACAATGTTAAAAAGAAGCTTGACATTCTGCGCTCCAAGCCGGTATTGATGCCGGACTACCTCGCCGCAATTGGTATTCCAAACTCCAAAGTCCGATGCGTAGACGCCGGTAAAAATCTCCCGTACAAAAGAGGCATCCGTTGCAACGGCCAAATCAATTGATGCGGTGGGATCCCACAATACATTCACCCCGTAGGGAACAGTAATGTCATTTCTCAGTTCGCCTATAATTCTGGCCATAGCCGTGTAGGTAACTGGTTCTACTTTGGTGAGATAGGGTAGACTGAATTCATTGGAAAACATTACTGCGTCCACTCCCCCATTTTGCAGAGCTAACAAGTCTGCACGGGCTTTTTCGATAACCCAAGCCATACCCTTTTCACGATCATAGCGAGGATCTCCCGGTAAAGCTTGTAAATGACACATGGCGATGATTGGTTTTTTTACCTTAAAAAGTTCTGTAAGCCAACTCATAACATATCCTCCTGTTGCTTTGCAAAGATGGGTTTGCCCTTATTATAGATCATTTTACCATACAGTACGATATAAATCTAGGTAAATGACACGACAAACGCATGAACGAGCATCACCCCAAGAAATATGATACAATCCCCCTAGGGAGAGGGAATGAACGACATACTCGAATGGCTGGTAACAGCCGAAGACCCGCGCCAGCAGGGCAAAGTGAAACACTTGATGAAGGATATAATCGCCATCGTATTTTTTGCAGAGCTCGCTAACGCAAGCGAGTGGATTGAAATATACCTGTTTGCACAG
>Ga0136643_10007391_pt1 | contig 15891 bp, 8 predicted proteins | sample TergutLab28metaG_FD_96883 | JGI IMG/M metagenome (GOLD analysis project Ga0136643, IMG submission 96883) | Labiotermes labralis P1 segment gut microbial communities from Petit-Saut dam, French Guiana - Lab288 P1 (version 3) (version 3) | ecosystem: Host-associated > Arthropoda: Insects >... | reverse complement strand
TGAAACGTCAAAAAGTAAGTCATGAATACCTGGCAAGCTTTGAAATCTGTTGCTCAAGACAGATGGACATCAGTCGGACCGACCGTATGAGAAATGTAATAAAAAAAAAAAAAAGGAAAGTTAACAGGACTAATCACACCTTGCGTAGGAACGACCTTCTAAAACACATTCTTGGAGGACATGTAGAAGGAAACGTTGAAGTGACCGGAAGACGACGGAGGAGACGTAAGCAGCTACTGGATAACCTTAAGGAAACGAGGAAATACTGGAAATTGATATAGGAAGTACAAGATCGGGCTCTGTGGAGAACTCGTTTTGGAAGAGGCTATGGACCTGTCGTAAGGAAGCCTCAGAATGAATGAACCCCTAGGCATATTCGTTGCCGTATTCAGTCGCGACAGAGTTCCTGGAAATATTTAGCAAAAAAAAAATGCAAAGGGAATATGTGTGAGATCACAGACACAACTAGAAGCAACTGAGCAAGTACATAGCACATGTGGAAAATGAAACAGCCGCACGCGAAAAGCGGACAACTAATTATTGGCTGGCAATAAACACAGTGTCTGGATACAATGCAGAATTACAAGTGGCAGTTCGTGTGGCTTAACTAGCCGCATGCTTCTAACCAGAAGCCGCCAAGTTAGGTGTAAGTAAAGGTGCTACTATAAAATGAGATTTGAGGTCGGTGAATGTTCGGATTGCGGTTTTCTGCTTATGACCCCGTGTAGTCCAGCAAGGTGTCATAGTTCAAGCGACCACAATCGAAAGGTTCAAAAAGATCATTTAATAATCTTCCTACACTGAATGCGAAGAACCAGTTGTTGGCTACCACACGGGGAGAATACTTTCGACAGGCGGTCAGAAAATAAGTTTACATGGCTTATAATTTTTACGCACACTCGCAAAACCGCAAAAGCTATCACTAGCCTCGTCACGTCTGTATGTCCGTCGGCATGTATCAGGAAATTTCATACTTTTGATTTCTATGAAAACTAGTCCACATATTACGATTTTGGTTAAAGTCGGAGAGAAACAACTATGTCAATACAGTCGAACCCGGTTATAGCGACATCGGTTTAAGCGACACCTCGTTTATAACGTCAGATGTTCTGTGGTTCCAATTAATTCCTCACTGCTAACCATAACTTCATACTCCTCGGTTATAACGACACCCGTTTATAACGACATATGTTCCGTGGTTCCAATTAATTCCTCACTGCTAACCATAACTTCATACTCCTCGGTTATAAAGACACCCGTTTATAACGACAGATATTCCGTGGTTCTATGCAATTCCTCACTGCTAACCATAACTTCGTACTCCTCGGTTATAACGACACCCGTTTATAACGACAGATGTTCCGTGTTTCCAATTCATTCCTCACTGCTAACCATAACTTCATACTCCTTGGTTATAACGACACCCGTTCATAACGACAGATGATCCGTGGTTCCAATTCATTCCTCACTGCTAACCATAACTTCATACTCCTCGGTTATAACGACACCCGTTTATAACGACATCAAATTCTATTTCGTGATGTCACGGAGTTCGACTTTCAGACAGCGACCTTGAAAGCGAAATCATCTGCTATTACAGAAAACGTAAGATACAGAAATGAGATTTGCCATGTTCAGTGCACCATATCATTCTGAAGCTCATGAAAGGATTGAAGATACACAAATGGAACCGACAGAAATGCACTGTGATTCAGTACTGAAAAAACACAGTGGTGCTGAAGTGTAAAGTTTTTACACGTACTTATCTGCACATCGATTTGCAACTATCCGATCCGATCGCCAAATACGAGTATGTGCAAATTTAGTAGCACATATTTGTGTGAACAACTGTTACCATTCGTAAAAAGAAACAAGAGCACCGAAGCGTCAAGTTTAACGGATACCATATGTGATCAACAATGAAAGTGAAATCAAAGCAAAACTTTAAACCTGATGTTAATCAGCTACAAGCAAATGCGAGTTGCCACGTTTTCTGGAAAAGCTTATGATTGGAGGTGAGGCTTTAGGCCAGTACCTGGAAAATCTAATCTAGATTTTTTTATGTAGATTTGCATTCAATAAAATATTATTTTATCAAAAGCACTGACGGTATCAAGGTATTATGACGATCATGCCTCTCTCCTCTTTTTAAACTTGTGCGGCCTAACCTCAAGTCTCTTAATCCATTGTAGCCCGCACGCACCTAGGAGGTGACATGTCGCAGACGGAAACAAAACACAGCAGAGCTTAGTGGACCAGCAGTGGCGACCGAGAAATTATACAGACACGTGCATTCAGGAAACCGTAAAATGTGCAGCAAATGAAGCTATTTTCTATATGAACGCAGAGTATTTTATTTATTGCGTATATAAAAGTTGTATTAAAATTACTGCGAATACTATGCCATATTGCAAACAGAACGTAAAAGAACCGCGAACCATACATTACATCCTATGGGTTAACTGCACAAAAGAAAAAAAAGTTCTAGGAAGAATAAACGTAATAAATTTTGCCAAACGCGTCAGTCTATTACGTGAGGCTAAAACGAGACAAGTCTTCCTACTGTTGTGCCTTTAGTGTGAGGGACTGCATCACACTCTGGTTCCTTGTGAGATACACGCTGAGCCGAGGAAAGGGGTGATCATCGAGCACCTAATACAACATACAGTGCAAGGTAGGAGCTGAGGCTGAAGACACAGTTGAGGATCAAGCATATTATAGAAAGTAGTACAAACAGACGGCAGTCAGTAACTAATAATAATAATAATGTGACAAATTTCCATCAGCACAGATTCCAACGACGTTTGATTTGCATGTCAAAATATTTCTTACCGTCGTCACGTCGGTAGGCCTATCTGTTGATAAATAATACTTCACACATGATTAGCAAGGTTATGATCTACCTACAAACAAATGTCCAGATCCATAACTTCAGTGATTTATTCTTCATTACCAACACACCGAAATTAAATTACTGATACCGTTCATTCTAGACAATAAGGGGGCTGGGAATATTTAAATAGGTAAGTGGAGAAGTTACAACATAATGTTCATACACATACCAGCACATTGAGACTCCAAAAGAGCAGTAAAATACGGTTGCATGAAACACAAAAGGAACAACAAGAACAAAGAGAAATAAGAACTTAAGACCCTCGCAGACGGACTCTCACAAACAAGAAATGCATATAAGCATACGAGATAAAACTGCAGGTCGATGTTGCAGCTGAAGAGATGGCAGCATACAGAAAAAGATGGAAATTGCAGACAGAAGAGGGGAAGACGAAGACAGGTAGGTGAAGACATGGAATTATAAACACATGGCGTCTCATTCCTGTGGTCGCCGCACGCTGTAAACGTGACACAGACTAAAGAGGCATACCAAAGTTCGGTAAAACACTGAAGGCAGTGACACCTTCCAACACTCTAACAAGTGTGGGGGGATTAATATTAGAACAGTTCTTATCGAGACGGGGTATGTATCCACTCCATTCGTCTGGCTCAGGAATGGGAACATTCATGTGCACCAGTAAATCTGCAGGCTCTATCGAAGGCGCTCACATTTCATTACCAGCCTAGTGACTATTACAATCAAGAGTGGTCGGAGCCATTAAGGTAATTTGGCCTAAGGGCGGGTAGAGAGATTTGGATTTTTAGGGTTACAAAAGGAGAACCCTGTTCCTTCAGAACCCCAAGCCTCAAACCCTCAAGTGGGTGAAGCCCCTGTTTAGTATCTGGAACGTCCGAATTTAAATCCCAGCTCGAATACCGGCTATACTAATAAACTCATTTTTAAACGCCCTACAGAAAACATACAGGGTACTATATATATATAACATATACACGTATGCTGAGTCACATTACAGGATAGTGATGTCGCTGCGAACACCAAGTTTTCTGCAGTGCACATCCATTATGTTAATCTTAAGTTATACATTTTTTTTAGTGTTAGCTTTCGCTCTGGGGGATAATAGGCCTATATAAAAAGAGCCCATGACCGGTTCCTTCCACATCCTTTCCAGTATGTTATTCCACGATCGTTCTGTAATTCTACGCTGTCGGTAATAACATCATGTAAAAGCCATCTTAATTAAATAAATAAAAACAACTCAAAAAGGACTACAATTCTTTGTACCTGTTCCATACGGTAAAGGAAACCAGATCTAAGAAATTGTACTGACTCCAGTGGGAAGGTAATTGGGAGTCGATGTAGCCAGATGGAACGGATTTGAAGCTGCCAGACTATATGTGGAATTAACGCCGCGAGAGGGAAGAGCAGACGTACCGGTTCCTCGTGTCAGGTTAAGTCCCTTACCGTCCACAAGTTAATTCGGAATCTCCCACGGATTGAGCTACACAATACAACACTCTAGCGCATAATTTTGTGTGCTCTTCTTTATAATGTCGATTGTCGCTAGTGTCAGGGTAAAAACAAAAGCGTTCACAGTCTTACAACATTCAGGTCACTGCCTGATCATTGCGTGTAAAAATTAATGGAAGAAAGTACAGGGTGTATCTAAAATGCTTGGACAGACTTCAAGAGTGAGTTCTTCACACACACACACACACACACACACACACACACACAAAGAAAAAAGATTTTATGAACATATTTCGGAGTTTAACTGAAAGACTATATTCAACAATAAATACCTTAACTATGTAATATTTTGTTTTTAAACAATACATTTGCAATGCGCGTTCCCAATCTAGTGACTGCCCAGTCCTTATTGCATATCAAATCACAGCTCACAACAAATGCTCAAAATATCCTCCACGTGTACAATGCACGCGTGGTCATGTCTGAAGAAGGACTGTCACACTCTTTTCAAAACAGCCGGCGCAGTTGCGCATGGTATAGCAGGCATAAAAATGCGTTGGTGAAGTGTTTCTTCATTTTCAGTTGGAGGTGCATACACTAAGGCGTTTAAAGTCTCCCCAAAGATAAAAATCTAAAGGACTGAAGTCAACGCGTTATTGGACTGTACCTCGAAAACTGTCTGCGGACATGCATTGATAGGAACGCTGTCCTCTTTTGGTGTGGGTAACTCACTCCGGCAGTTTGCCCGAGCACTTTAGATACACCCGGTATACAAACTGCAAGCATGAACACAATATTCACAAACAAGCAGTACGTGTTACGAGGGATAGTTATGCACGGTCCTTGACACCGGAATTTGCCCACTTCAGAGAAAACCAGATAACTGAATGTAAGTAATATACGACTTAATTATACAGATAAATATTTTTGGAATTATACTAAAGCAGACCCTTGTTGCATAAGTAAGGTTTCGTTCTTGTTAGCCTTCACTGTATATTATAATGGCAAAAGTGGGGGAAGATAATGTGGACCTGGCACACAAAATACACGGGACAGATGAAAATACATAGAGAATTTTAGTTGGGAAACATGAAGGAAAGATACCACTTCTGAGATTTGGGCGTAGATTGGAGGATGGTATTAAAATATACCTTAAAGAAAAAGGGTGTGAGGTTGTGGACTCAAAGTATGGGACCAGCATAAAGCTCTTGTGAACATGATAATTAACCCTATGTTTCAATACCGTGTGTATTGTTGTAGCTGTCTTGTGTGTATTGTTATCTTATGTGTATTTGTTGTATTATGTGGGCAGTTTTTTTTTTAAGATGCAGGACTGCCGGCTAGAAGTCAGTATTCGGAAGGTCCTGCGATCGGCCACCTCGACACAGGGTTTTCTTGGTTTCTCTGTGCCTAAAAGCAAATGCTGAGATGGCTCCCAAGATTCCAAGTTGCTACTACATGCTTCTCATGTAGCCCTCCCTACTTAAATTTAGTAGTAACCAATTTCATGTTCTGTATACATGTAAAATAACCACTGCCACCGGGTAACAACCCAACTGCAGTAAATAAATATTATTATATTATTATTTTTATTATTCATTAAAAAAGGGGGAGAATTTTTAACCAGTTGTGCTACTATTAACTTCTAAAGAAAGTCTCTAGTCCATGGAGTCAGCTTTGAAACTTTTTGAAAAAATATTGTCCTCATCCTCAGGAAAAAAGAGAGTTACAAAACTTTATACTTCAGAACATTACACATTACTCAGACCTCAGACCACACGGGGATACAAAGTTTATACTGTATTTTTATTTAATTTTGTCACCATAACAAACTGCTGCTCGATGCAGCATGATTTTCACAGCTGGCGGCGATAAGTAACCTTCCTCACATTCAAGTAGCTGTTCAAAGTAAAATGCTACTGGCAGAATCTCTGTCTCGGTGTTCCATAGGAATTACTCTGCCAAGTATCTGCCCCCCCCCCCCCATACCACTGTTTGGGGTACCCGGTGGCGCAGCTGGCTGTTGCACTGCGCTACAAGCCGCAAGGTGGCGGGTCGTGATTTTTCATTTCCGGCCGCACTAGGATCCAAAGGTCGACTCAGCCTCTAACAGAAATGAGTACCAGACATGTCTCCTGGGACGTCAAGGCGGCTAGTGCGTAGTTCTGCCAGCCTTGCCACCTTCCTGTGCGGATTGTCTCGATATCCTGGGAGCCTCAAACTTCTGGAACCCTAAGAGCCTGTCCAGGCCAGTACATAGCATCACCTGCTGTATATCTCTTTATTGAAGGCTTATTTGACCATTCTTTCAGCACCTCACACTATCAGCCCCAAGTTATGCGCGGAAGGAAACATTAAAAGGTGAAATGAAGGGAAAGCTGTCAACGTGTACGCCACGAAGGAATACGGGGTGACGGATGTATAACAACACTCATTCTTAGCCTCGCCTTCACGCCCCGGCCACTGTACTACGGGGGAAAGCGCTCCCGGTACCCATAAAATAAGAGGCTAGGTTGACACCAGAGCCGGTCTGGACGCTTGGCAGAAGGGAATCGAAACACGATTCCTTGGTCATTCAGCACGTAGCCTATCACTGTACTGAAGACACAAATCTGTTTCCAAAATGACTTGCCTAATGTGAGGTAATATTCCGCACGTGGCTAGGACTGAAGAAAACCATAACAGAGACATCAGAAGAAAAAAAAGTCGGTCTGCCGAACGATATTTGAAACCAGAATCTCTGCATACGATGCAGGAGTGTTGCCTACCTTAGAAATATATAACCCTTTCACTTCTGTTAACGTACATGTAATACATATCTTTAGTACGTAAACGGAGCAATTAAATAATAGCTGCATTTGTAGGTAAAACGACAGAAAAATATTTGCGTCAAAATATCGATTGTTCAGCGCGTTCGTAAAAATTGCGAAAAAATACTATTAAGCTTTGTCATGTCTGTCTGTCCGCATGAAACAACACGGCTCTCATTGGAGATTTTTATTAAATATGGTATTTCAGGATTTCTTGAAAATCTGTCGAAAAAATTCAAGTTTCATCAAAATTTGAAGATAATAACAGGTACTTCACAAAAAGACCTATGCGCATTTATGATAATATCGATGTTTTGCTGACCGTGCATCTCAGTATAATCTTAGCAACTGACCAACTTAATGGGCAAATCCTTGTTTTATAATAAGTTTATTATATTCCTCTACATGTTTCGAGCATTGTTGCGCTCATCATCAGGAGGTCAAATTGTATTATACAGCATCTGGTTTCGTCACACTTTGTCGGTGGCCATCCGGTGCGCACGTGCGCATATGATTAAAAGAGCTTACATAAAGAATACGTTCTGCAGTTACATTTCAGACGACCATTCCCAGGTCTGTCGATCAAAGTGAATGAAAATATAGCATGATTTTTCCCTCTTCCCATGCAGGCTAATGCCGTACATAGCCCGCAGCTACTCTCTACCCCATGTTTATCTATTTTCCTTATTCAAAGCCTCGCTAAGGGGTACCATAGTGGTCAATCCTCCCCGACGCAAAACTTCAGAAACAAACGGACTCTCTGAACGTAGTTTTGCTGTTAAATAAATCATCATTGCAGAAAAAGAAATTCGAGAGCACCCACAAGCAATACACATCTCTATTAAAAACGAACTGTGAAGGGCATCGAAACTGAAATAACCACTATAATGCACGATTCGTATTATAATACGGTTTTCAGTTTTGAATATTTAACACGTTCTTCGCGGAAAGTCAAAATATACGGCGGTAGTTAACACTGTATATTCCCATTCAGGTGCTCGCGGGTTTGAGCCTCGAATCGAAGAAACCTCTTCTGTCTGCTTCCATAACACTTCCCAGTATATCCAGGCAAGTGCTTATCATCTTCAACCCGCCAAGGTCAAAACAGCATGATTAGCCCTCCTTAAATGCAACCATTCATAAATTTTGTGTTACTACTGACACGACTCGACACACTACATATAGGCTACTCTCTCGCTTCAATGGAAGTAACCCCGTTTTGGGTGCTTCCCCCAGTTACACAAATAAATATCTTCACATGTCCCATGCCCCAATAACCAAATGGAAGTCATGAAGTAAGTCTACTACCCCCACTCCCTACCCCAACTCCCCGCAATCACCAAAACACTCCTGCAGCTTACTTAGAATTCCGGACTGGACCAGAATGGACTTGCCAAATAATTTATATTTCTTGGTTTTGGGGCTTCTTAAATGAATATCGACTTCTCAGCAACTGAATATGATTCTGTATAAGGAATGAAATTTATAAAATTATCAACATCTTAAATAAAAAAACGTAATAATAATAATAATATTTATTAACTGCAATTGGGTAGTCACCCGGTGGCCGCGGTTATTTTACATGCATACAAAATATGAAATTGGTTATTAACAAATTTAGGTTGGGAGGGCTACATGAGAAGCATGTGGTGGCAACTTGGAATCTTGGGAACCATCTCAGCATTTGCTTACAGACACAGGGAAACCAAGAAAAACCTGTGTTGAGGTGGCCGGTAATATACGTGAATGAACAAACATGCAGGCTTATAACGGCCTAATTTCGACACAGCTAATTCAAAATGTACGCCGCTTTTGAAGAGCCAAACTCCATTACTTTTACATGTAACGAAGGCCGAAAATTGTCGAACAGTTTCAATATTTAAATCCTATTAACTTCCCTTTGACTCCCAATTATTAAGATATCAGGTCTAATGAGAACGTTCAAATTCTTGAAAATCCCCTATTCAACGTCGCTATTGAGGAATGAATAACATTAAAAATTAATACAAGACAATTAATGTAAAACTAATGAACTACTTACGATTTCTCTATTTCAAAGCTCAGCTTCCCAAACGAAAATAAATTCTTATGAGAAGAGTTCAATTTCATTCCGTACTCAAACGTCTATCGGACAGGGGCCGTGATTAAGTTCAAAAGGAAGACATGCAATAACGTTACACTCACGTATAGCACGGATGACAGAAGAAATTCGTATAATAGAAGCCAACAAGATGCGTTGTTTCTCTACTTTATTTTGATATACAACTCTAAATGTTTCGGACAGACTTACTGTCCATCATCAGGAGTCTTCATGCTGTATTTACAGCAACTGGTATTTGTCATGCTATTTATGTTGACTGGCTGCTAGCAGTCAACATAAATAACATTCTTTAGTCAATACGCGCCCTTGACGTGTCGGAGACTTAGTAAAGTAGGCATAATTCGTGAGGTTTCAGGTTCTCTCAGCGGCATTCCTGAAGATTAAAACCTTATGAAATTGTACGCCCTGACGATTGTTAAAGAATTACCGAGGTTTCGAAGGATCGTTGTACCCTCTTCTTCAGGCAGCCTTTTTCACTCCTCTCGGACTGCCTGACCCTAAAGATGAACGCGCGGTAAATATTTACCAATCGATACGGGGTAAAATTCCGGAAGACTTAAACCAGTCACAGTGTATTTCAATAATCTGAAACATACCACCGCTCCAAAACTCTGACATTTAAATCGCCCGTTTCTTGTATCTGTTTCAGGCGCATGCGCAGACCTGTGATTATTCACAATGAGCTAAATGTGCTTCTGACACTAAGTGTATGCTGGTGTGAAGAAACCATAGTTCTAGCTTTTGCGACTGTCTGAACTTGCTTCCAGCCTTATCGGTTTTGCCCACCCAGCAGCACTCCCAAACTCCCTAGTCGGAGATGGGGAGTGAAAGAGCGAGAGTTCTCGGGAGAAAGAAAGGGCTAGAGGAGCAATTTAACACAATTTATGTTCCCATTAAGGAAACTCAGTTGCCCATTCAACCCAAATCTTTACCAGAACCGAGTACCATAATAGCTGCAGTCACAAAAACGGTGTTACAAGGTCCACAATTATAATGTCTGCTGATCGCACAGACTTTCTGTGACATAATGGAAGATAAGAAAAGGCAACAATCCTGGCCATAAAAACTTATATCATGTCTTCTGTCATCGCGTACTACACGCTAGGCTTCAAATCTATATATGAAGAAAATATTTTAAGTTTTTACCAGTAGAGTTTTTTATCTTGAGCTACATTAGAAAGTTTCATGGGATCTCTCAAGGATGTTGGAAAATTTAACATTCATAGTGCCGTGCATCGCTAATATATGCTCAAAGTACAACCAACAAGATGCGACGTTTCTCAATTTATTTATTTCTGTAAGACGCTCTACATGTTTCAGACGGTTTTTCTGTCCATCATCAGGAGCTGAAAACTGCACATACCGCGTCAGGTACTTGTCAGATCATTACTGCTAAGTGCTGCTAGTAGCAGGTAGCAGTAACGTTCTGACAAATGCCTGACGCTGTATGTGCAGTTTTGAGCTCCTGATGATGGACGGAAAACCGTCTGAAACATGTACAGCGTCTTACAGAAATAAAATGAGAAACGTCGCATCTTGTTGGTTTTACTCTGAGAATATGTTGTAAAATGTCTGTGTAAAGTGAAGATAAAATGTCCATTTACTTCGCTTATAAACGGACAAAGTCCAGTTGTAATCACAGATAACACCAACTGCAGTATTCACATCTCCGCATTTGGTTCATAGTGTGTTTGTATGTTTAGTACTATTCTCAAAGTAGCCACCAATTATTCCCCTACACAACGCTATCTGTTTGGTCTTCGCAATGGATAAACAACCCGTTTTTAGCGCGGGAGAAACTTGACATTTATATACGCCTTCAGATTAACTTCAGTCTTCTGATAAGCGCAGCGCGAAGGTGAAGACAAGCACAGTCCCACATTCACGCTGCTCTTACCAGAAGGAGTTTCTTGCAATGCTATTTCAGAAATCGGGGAGCAATGGATAGGAAAGTACCGCCACTTCAGCCTTCAAAGCGGTAAAGCATTCTGCAGATCAAACATTTATAACCGGTATATGCAGTGTAAGTCCTTCATTAATTGTCAAAATTATACATTTGGTAGATAGGAGAGATCTGTTTAAAATTACTAATTTACTTTAGGGTGTAAAGGAAATTGTAGCGGGTCTGTATAGCGACGGACAGAGACAGGCTCTTTATGGCGGGTATAGTGAGCTAACAGGATCGCCGTTTGTCAGTGTCAAAATCGATGGCTTAAGGAACTTTCTGGAACAACTGACATTGTAAACTTCGACAGCTTTTGGACATCTTAAATCCTACTAGGATGGATACCGTATTAGTCAAGCTTGCACATTAAGAGAAACCAGTAGGACGCGTGAAGGAGTTCACGTTTTACGACACTGGAAACAACACTACATAAATGGGAACCAACGGAGTTAAAGTATTCAAAATTTGACTTCTGGACTTACCAGAAAGCAGTGAAATTTATAATTTAGCCACTCGGAAACAGTAACAATATTTAAGGTGGGAGGGGGGGTATTTGAAACTGCACGAGTTTTGAAAACTTAACTCAAGCTAGGTGTCTGTTTTCTACCCAGGATGTGACAAGTTGCGTGCGTGATACCGAGGCTAGCAGCGCATACATTTTTCAACGGCACATCTATATATGCAAACATCTGTAAAATCTAATAATCGTGAAATAATACAAAGAATATTAACCTTTTGACGCCTAATGTCAACTATAGTGGTCGTACCACACCGCTAACCTCTAAAGTTGCATTTTATATATTTATTCAACAAATATAGGTACTGAATATTTGAAACATGGTATACACTCTCCGTGTTTTCTCTTCAAAATCCAGTTTGTTTCATAATTCTAACGTATTTAGTTCCTGTATGATTCACATTTTATATACAGGTGTGCTAAAATTAAAAAAAATAATTCCGGCGCCAAAAGGTTAATCGTGACCACTTCTTTATAAAATTACCGTTCCGCTACTTAGAACACTTAGATCCCCTCAGATTAGGACATGCGAAACGACTTATGAGATGGGTTGCATCTGTCGACATTTTCTGCTATATGGACAGACTGTTTATAAGACGGTTTCACATACACGTCAAAAGAAGGCTCCATTCTGAGCCCGTGCTCTTAATCTTGTACTACAGTAATTCTGCACCAATACGACTTCAGTAACATTACACGCAACACGGTCCTTACTGAAAATCTAACAGTCACCCATCTAGTCCCCGGTACTTCACATCTTTCATGGAATTCAAAATGTAATGTCGCCAATCCCCATCATTGCTACACACGAATACCTCTTTATGGAAATCGAATTGGCTTTAACATGTAAAACGGCAATCAAGTTCATTCAATATCAAACTTGACCGAAATATTTTTGGTTCGAAAAGCTAAGTTAAATGTGTAACGTACAGGTGGATAGAACGAATACACAACTTCAGACTCTGAAAACGCTTAGAAAATGTACAGTCACTCCGTTCGGTAGACATGTAGGCCCATGACTGATTCCATGAACAGGAGTGTTCATTAACTAGCAGGTCACCAGCGCAAGAACTCGTTCGTGGGGCGTCCAGCTGGAATGTCGGCCACAAAAACGGCCATCTTTACGTTTTTCGGGATTACCTTCAGTCACCTCAGCAGAATGTCCGGCTGTTATCTCTTCCGAATGTGTTAAACCAGGTTATTTTGCACCTAATTCGACGAAACAATTGATCTTGCAGTCGAAACAGCATAAGCACCATTACTAAAAGCCTACGTTGTAGCGTACACACCAGACATCTTGCTTCCCTAGCATTACGTCTCTGAATCACATCGAATCTGGGCGTGAAAACCATTTTTATATACCATAAGAGTTCGTTCCTCACAATATCCATATTTTATTCTCTCTCAAAATCAAGGAATGCTCGCAACTCGAATCCGGGTGACTAAGAAGAATAAAATTATTTCAAGAAATTTATTTACGGTTATGATGAAGTATGCTGTTCTCTCAAAAGGACACTTCAGAGCATCTATTGAAGAAATCATGTTTGTGCATGTGCAACTCATTTCTAGGCACGTTCGCAAAACTACGAAAAGTGACTATTAGCTTCGTCACGTCTGTCCGTCCGAATGGAACAACTGGGCTCCCACCGAACGGATTTTCATGAAATTTAGTATTTAATTTCGAATATATGTCAAGAAAATTCAAGTTCCATTAAAACGTTGCAAAAATAACGAGCACCTTACATGAAAACCTACGTACATTTATTGTAACATGTCGCTGAACTCTTCTTAGAAAGAGACATGTTTCAGACAGAAGGTGTAGAGAAAATCAAAACAAATTTCATGTTCAATAGTTTTGTTTTCGAAATGTTGATGTGTGTGTGATAATGTGCAAAATATGGTAGGGTCAGACATGCCACAGACAGACAATATGCGCTTTGCTTACTGGATAACTAAGGCAAGAATACACAGACTCAGAATATGTTTGCTTGTCTACGGCAACAAAAGTTACGCGAACGCGCGCCAGTGTTACGTTACAGGTACAATGAATGTCTTGTTTGAGATTAGAAACAGATCCCAGCAGAGCTGGTCCTACTATAAGTTCTCTCAAATATCAACTATACAACTTGTTAGCTGTGATTAGACTAATGTGATAGTATACCCCCTGCGATACCGACGGCGCATGCATACGTTCCATTGTCATTCACTGCTTCCGTCTTCTGCTGCTATTCGTAATGCCCACCAATCTGCAATCCTGCGGTCTTATTCGTAAATGTCTGCAAACACATGTAACTACAAACCCCAAGCCGCAGAGGAGTTTGTGCCTCCACAAGTTATTTTAATGAGTGACGAAACCTTTGAAACAACTTAGAATTAATAAATTCCCACGACGATTACTTTCATAAATTTGTTTATAAAATACCGGAGTGCTGATAAGTCCTTAGCCCGCCCAGGAAGGAAACAAGCTAATGTTTCTGTCAGAGTAGGGTGAATTTCCTTCGGCGCCTTGCCTTGCATGAAAGAAAAGTTGATGACAGCTCGGGTCTCCATGTTGTTGAAATCGCGCGCGTCCCTGACATGCTTCCGAGGTTGTTTCCTTCCTGGTCTGGCTAAGGACTTATCAGCACCCCGGTAAGGGAATGCGTGAAGAAAAGCAGATACCAAAGGAACACTTGGATAAGGGAATAATATTAAAATGCATTTGTATTTATAAACGAGTATATACTGTGTGTATGTGTGGTGTGTGTGTGTGTGTGTGCGTGTGTGCGCGCGCGCGTGTGTGTGTGTGTGTTATGTGCGTGTGTGTGCATGTGTGTGCGTATGTGCTTGCGCGTGCGCGCGCGCGCGTGTGTGCGTGCGTGTGTCGTGAACGTGTGAAACACGCTGTACTCGCTCAGGACAAGAACATAACGGTCCGCCTTGTGACGTGGTGATAAAACTTTCGGCTTCTACAGAACTCGGAAATTTTTTTGGTCATAAAGAATGAAACTCACTTTCACAAGAAAAACTCCTTATCGCGGACTTAGCTGCAGACTGCTGCCTCTACGATCTAACAAATAATCTGGTCCAACAAGTCAGTGAAGAATGAAAGTTACCATTGAAAATGCGTCTAATATTTCATTCTACAGCAGTAGTACCTTGTATCAAACTAAAACTTCAGTAAACCCGTCCAAATGTGTACTCGATAAAGACATACGGCGAAATTGCTCCTGTCCACGCCCTGAAGGCACTAGAAGTAGGTGAGTGGTCAGTTTCATGCCCTAACCGCTTTACGAACCGAAAACAAAAGCTGGTAAATAGGAGGTTGGGTGGGCCCCTAAGCCTGGTATGGACGGTTTCGTAGAACATAAACTCTCTTGCCCCTGCCAGGATTCGCACCCCGTGACTTCCAGTCTGTAGCTAGTCGCTATACCAACTACGCTTTAACGAAGTTGTCATTAACGCCGACTATACAGCCCCCGAATAAATTGAGAGTAAAAAGTGAACTGGAAAGGATGTGAAAGGATGCGTCCGTGGGCATCAAAAAGGCCGCGCATTTGCGTGGAAAGACAGAGGTCCTGTAAATAGAGACAGAACTTCAGTATAAAACTGCCTCCATTAAACACATGGATACTTACATCTTTTTAATTATACCAACTAAAAGCAGAAGTTCTAATTAACACATACATTAGAAGAATTTCTCCTACATGTTTCGGTGCTTAGGTACCATCTGCAGGGAGAAACAATATACCAATTCCTTTAGAATCAAATGTCATTATTAACCCGCCATGTGTGGGTTCTTTTTTCTGTAGCAGTTTTGTCTCAAACACAGCAGTGCTATAAAAGGTACAACTGTACTGCTTTTAACTATCAGGTTTTCAAAATCAGTATAGTTGTGCCTTTTATAGCATATCTACGTAGGTTATTCGGAAAGTAAGTACCGTCTGTGCATATCTCTCGAGCATCCTCGAGACTGTCATTTTGCGCATGTGCAGCGACTTCCTCTATCACTTGAGAAGCCACAGACACCATTTCGTGAGATTCGCGTTATGTTTATGTTTGTTCCTGTGCGTTAAACATGTTTAAGACAGTGAAATACGGTCTGTAATTAGTTTTTTGAACGCTAGGAATGTGCTACCAAGTGAGATTCATCACCAGATCTGTCAAGTGTATGGTGACAATGCGATGAGTGATGGGATGGTTAGGAAATGGGTTCGG
>Ga0136643_10007388_pt1 | contig 15893 bp, 8 predicted proteins | sample TergutLab28metaG_FD_96883 | JGI IMG/M metagenome (GOLD analysis project Ga0136643, IMG submission 96883) | Labiotermes labralis P1 segment gut microbial communities from Petit-Saut dam, French Guiana - Lab288 P1 (version 3) (version 3) | ecosystem: Host-associated > Arthropoda: Insects >... | reverse complement strand
TTTTATCACCCGCACAATATTGGGTGAGGAGTACAAATCATTTAGCTCCTCGTTATGCAGTCTCCTCCATTCCCCCGTTACCTCGTCCCTCCTAGGTCCAAATATTCTCCTCAACACCATGTTGGGGGTTTGGTACATAGTGACGTTTATATACACGGTGCTCGGCCCTACCCTGTACCTGACGACGGAAACACCGCTTTTACGAAAATTTGCCTTGTTTGCCGAACTGCAATGTCATTGGACAATGTGGAAAAAAGGTTGCCACAAGTAAAACGAAACTTCTAACAATGGCAAATTATTAATCGCAAAACTTTAGCTATGCTATACGTTTATTTTAAATTCGGTCAAATTATACGGAAGTTTGGCGAAGGCAAGTTAAAGGACCATTAAAAAATGTTTATTGAGCTAATTGGCCAATGGCCGCAGCATATGTCAATAATGTGAATGGGCCGAGGTCAACTGATACCTCATAAATTCTCGACCTTTTTCTTTAAGAGAATGAACTCAAGGGAACCCGCCTATCTGCTGTCATATATGACCATAGAAGAAGGTCTTAGAGATTCGAGGTGCAGTGGTGGTGGCCCTGTCACAAATTACCCAGACGCTGATAGCCTACAGTTGGCGTCCCATTAAAATTTCGCCCGTTCAACCTTCAACTATGAGTGGAAATAAGTTGCCAGATTGTTTATTAAGGTAAGAACCCCAGATAAGCTTTTTGAAGTAAGGCCTGAATTTTTCCACTGCAGATTTCACTTGCTCGCCAAGTAAAGAAACATGCTGTTGCCGGACGTGGAATCTATGAATTGGCTGGGAGATAGTGGCTTTTAAGTGTCGGGGGATCTAGTTTGTGTAAATGTACTGCCTGTGAACGGATGGCTATTTAAAAAATTTCTGGACTTTTTTTTGTAGACTTAGTGTATAGTATCGAGTACTGTATGAAAGTTGTCATTCACAAAACTCCGTGCTGCCGGTCCAATTCTGTTCCTTAGCGCTGCCACCAATATAGAATATGTGTTTCGTATATTTTCTAACTAATAAATATTTAAGGTCGGCATAAATTAATAATAGCTGTCTCTAAGATTCAACTGTTCTGGGATGTGATACTGCCTTGAGTGTTAAATAACCACCAGTGTTTTGGGAGTGTTTGCTGCCCTCGTCTCCAAGGTCTGAGATATCCAAATTTGTTACTTCTTCGGAGGAGTGTGGTGTCTCCATGTTGATAGTCGGAGAGAGTAAATATTGTTGTTAACATCTCGTAGTGCAACAGATAAAACATCAAACGTCGGAACATTTAAACATTTATTGCCAGCGTGATGACAACCTTTAATATAGTAGCATCTAAACTTTCCATTCATTATCTACTGCGTCTTATTCACATAATTTTCTACTGTAATATTTTAAAGGAACTTCGGGAAGCAGTACTAAAAATTTGTGTCCAAATTCAGAAAATTTTTGAATAGGAAATTTATCCAAGGATATCTAAGTGTGTGAAGTTTACTGCGCATTTATTTCATATACGCCTTTTTGGGTGCAGCTAATTTTATACAGATTCCAAAAATATATTGTGCCATTTGTTTGAATTAGAGGCCTTATATTATTATTATAAATGAGTAATATTGCACCGCAGTTTTATCTAACGTGGAAGCAAAGTGTAAAAAAACATTTGGAAATTAATGTTTATAATAATTAAGGTATCAAATATTCCATCTGGTCTTGAAGTAACGTTAACTGCGTAAGAGTCTGGAGTCATTTCAACTCAATGATCCTTCTTTCTCGGAGATGAAAACAAAGGAAGTACCAAGAGGACAAAAACGTTCTAATAAAGTCGATGGCCGAATACTTCACGAATTGACGATATTCTTTGTTGCTTGGTCATGGAGGTAATACATTTAGGCCTATATCTCTGTATGCGTAATTGATATCCTTCTTAGTATGTTTACGTTTGTCTGCTAATGCATTATACTTTTATACGTGTTGGGCTTCCCGAATCATTTTAAAAGTATTTTAATCATATCTCTTTCTTAAAACTCCAAAATTCATCGACTAGGTAGACTATAATCTCGTTTTACTTTAAAAACCCTTAAAACTTACACTGTGTCTTTAAATTAAGAATTTTAATATTTTATATCGCACAAGTGACCTGAAGTAGTAATAAAATGATTTGTATATGAGGATATACCAGCACACTACTGACTTTATAGTGTGAAATGTTTTGAGGTTATGTTCGGGTTTTCAAGGCAATTACTACATGGCAAATTGAGATAGAGCGACTTCCTCTCACATAATAATTTCAACATATATAATTGTCGTGTCATCTGATCACACTCTTCGGGTGAAGCAGTGTCGTTTAATAACGTAAGATTCAAATAACGTTTATGGAAAGCCGACATATGTCACATTTGTTCTTTATTGTCAGTAAAATATTGCACTAAATTTTGTTTGGTTACATCTCTAGATACGATATTTGATCAATCATCCCACAACAGGAAGTGTTTTAATTTCTCTCGTAATCACTAACATTTCGGTTCGCAGCTAACAGCCTGCAGTAATTCACATTACACTAACACAACCAGAAACCCCGAAAAAGCGGTTAACCATCAGGATCTTCAAAGGTGCCTGCAAGGATATCAACACCGTTGACTAGGACAGTAATGTTTCTGGTGGGGGCACAAGAGGTCGTATTACCTCAGCGGTCAAGGTTTCCAATAAGTGGATAAATAATGTTTTAACGTCTTAAAATTTTATGTTTTCTATTTATCCGTAATGACACGTTTATTGATATAATGGCATTCATTTTTACATAGCCAGCGTCTGTAAGTAATAACGTTACTATTCCCCCCTTATCTCTCCCAGTAGGCTTGATATTAAGGTTATGCCACATGTATCTTCTTTCCGTGATGCTTTTGTGAGAACAGCAAAGACCTCAGGGTTTAAAAACTAAAATTGTTGTAGTTGAAAATTTGGTTACCAGAAATATCCCTTCACAGACAAGAACCCTGGATTGTTCCTAGCAACACTTGGTGTAACCTTACAACTGTGTGTACCGTTCATTTTACAGATATTTAGAACGTACAACCAACAAATGCACAATATATGTAATACTTAATTGTATCTAAAAACACCTACATATTTCGATGCCTCAGTGCATCATATTCGGAGTGACCTTCCCTTATACCAAAGTTACATGCCAGTTAAAACACAGTACATTAGTACATAAAATGGTAGGCAGAATATCATAACCAAGTAATTAATATACAGTCGATGTCACTTTGTCACATGTAAGATTATAATAATATAAACTGAGATTATAAAATGAGGTTTCAATAACATACATTAGGATGGTACAGTTCTGGAAGCGATTACTTGAAATAATCATACAATCGTATCATAATATAGTCCAAGCCAAGCCAAGCCAAGCCAAGCCAAGCCGGGCAAAGACAAAGTGTTAACTGGGGGGTGGAGACTTGCGCGAAGCTGTCCCCCTGTCTGTTAGCCATTCCTGCGTTTGAACGCATTGCTAGGCTCAGTACAAAACACCTGAAATCTAACAGGGATATATGGCTGTGATAACAATTTTGAAGTTAGGCTGAGGGCCGTGACTGATGGTGCCAAAGACTAGGGCTTAGGTTGGCCTGGGCTAAGTGTGGGAGGGATACGCTTTGGTTGGTTGGCTGTCTGGGTTCCGAGCCCAGACTGGCTCTGTCACATACTGGAGTTACGCGACGTTTGTCAGGCGCTTGGGTGAAGCCGCCGCGCCTGGGGGAGGGGAGTGCGAGCCGTGGCCCGACTTTGCATCGAATACCCTGACATTTGCCTTACAACTGAGGAAAATCAAGGAAAGCCTCAGTCAGGGGAACCGAATGGCCCTCGGATGTTCGGCGCCGAACGCGATTCCTTCTGTCGACTTGGCCATCGCGGGCGATGGCCTCGACTGGCCTGATGTCCCCTGCCACCCTTGGCTTTCGCGTCAGGCGACGGGTTAAACCTTCGTTCAGCTTAAGTATCTGCCGAGTTGCCGTACTAAGGGGTTCTCTACATCAGCTAACCTTGAGTCAAGGCTCTCTCTCAGGTCTCTGATGTGGTCAGAAACAGCGGAACGCCCAGATCCTCGTGTATCTGTCTGTTACTTACGTACCAAGGGGCACCAGTTGCGAGGCGAAGACACTTGGATTGTAACACCCGTAACTTCCGAACATGGGAACGGGCAGCGGACCTCCACGCGGGGCAGGCATATTCCATCAGTGGCCGGATGAGCTGCGTATATGGCAGGACTCCGTTCCTGACAGATAGATCACTCTTCCTATCCAGGAGGGAGCCCAGCATACCCATCCATTGAGCAGTCCTCTTTCTGACCTGGGCGATGTGAGGCGACCAGGTGAGTCGTGTATCTAGGGTCACCCCCAGATAACGAGTAGTGTCGACCCATTCGATTGGTTCCCCAAATAGTGTTATTGGTCGGGGCTGGATAAAGCGCTGTCCGGCACGCGCGAAGATTATCGCGGTGCTCTAAGAGACATTAATGGCGATTCTCCATTCACTCAATCACCGTTGAAGGTCGTTGAGTTATGACTCCAGGTAGCTGATACGCAACGTCGGCTTGCGGAACGTGGTTATGATGGCCGTGTCGTCCGCGTAGAGGGCCAACTCGACGTGGTGCAGGGTTGGAGGTATGTCGTTGACATACAGACTGAAGAGGGCAGGGGAGATCAATCCTTCCTGAGGTATCCCAGCCAGCATGCCTCGACGAGATGACGTGGCCGTCTGAAAGGACGTTTGAATGTCCGATCCCTGAGGTAGGATGAGATTGTATGGACTATGTGCCGGTGAGCCTCTATTCGCCGAAATTCCTTGTTATTCTTTCAACGAGGCGGGCCAGCTGCAAGGACGTGCTATTTCTGGGTCTGAACCCAAGCTGCTCGCCTCGCATCAGTTCGCGTTCGTTTACTAGATGTAAGATCCTAGCTAGTAGGATCTTTTCAAATAATTTAGCATTCGTTTCCAAGAGACTAATGGGCCGATAGAAAGAGGACAGTGCTGGATCCTTCCTCGGTGTAAGGATAGAGATCACTCGAGCGTGCTTCCGCGTTTGGGGAAATTGATGAGTGCGGAGAACCGCGTTGAAGATAGGCCGAGGAGGGAAACCGCTCGTTTTGGAAGGTGCTTCAATGTCCTGTTCGGTATACCGTTCGGGCCCGGAACCCTGCTTAACTTGAGACCCCTGATGGCTTCGTGAACCTCGTCAGGGGTGGTTAACTAGCGGTTCGCTGGTGGGGCTTAAGAAGTAAGACCTCAGCGCCACGTCAACAGTCTCAATAAATGCCTGGATCGAAGGATCGGTCGCCGGCTGAAACTGAGCCTCCAGATTGTCTGCAAGGACTACGGCTTTCTCAGAGTCTGAGAGAGCGATTCCCCCTGGGTTGACCAGGGAGGAGATAGAGTAGGAAATCTCATCACCCGCATGGTTATCCTCCACAGCGATTGGTCTTCAGGATCGAGGGATTCGAATGTAGCGCTCCACTGGTCTTTCTCCACTCTTTGAGCCGGCGGGTCACCGACCTCTGCAGGCGGTTGACCTCGGCTTTCAGAGCGGGGTCCCTGGCGATATGCCACTGTCTCCGCCACCGGGTTTTCAGGCGTATCTCATCCTGAATGCCGGCCATTATCGGAGGCCGTGGGTCGTCACGCAGGCGACGCTTGGGTGTTGACGCTGCCAGGGCTTTCAGAACGGCGGCAGAGAAGTTATCAACGAATGTGTCGATTGCCATCTCGTTTTCCAATTCCGGATAGAATGGAATTAGTTCTTCCAAGTGAGTTTGGAAGTTGGCCCAGTCAGTGCGCCTGAATTCAGGGCGATCCCGTGGGTGGTGAAAGGATGAGCGACACGAAGTGTCAATGGGAAACCGGGAGGTGGTCCGAGCTTACTGCGGAGCACGAAGTCAGATACACCGGGAATGAGAGGCTCTAGGTTATCACGATGTCCAGGTCATCGGGAGTAACCGAGGGGTTGTATGTGTTGATGGTTGGGGAGTCCAGTCCAAAGATCAGACAGGAGTTCTCGTCGACATAATCACGTAGGAGTTTCCCCGTCTTATGTTCAGCCGCGAGTTCCAATCCAAGTGTTTGGCGTTTATGTCTCCAGCCATCAAGACCGGCAATCTCCCGCCGAAACACGCGGTAAGACCCGCTCCGATCAGCGGGTGTGAATGCGAAAATTAAGCCGCAAGGATTAACACCGGTTTGCCGGCCATTATAACGTGGATGGCTGTAGCCTTCAAGTGGGCCAGGTCTTGAACGGGCACTGAGTGGTGGACTATACAACAGCGGACCACGATGGATGTTCCGTCCCTCAGCTATCGGTCTGTGCGGTGGCGGAAGGCTTAAGGAATGTTTCATTTAAGAGAAAAATATCGACCCCACGCTGGCTGAGAAAACGCTCCAATTCAAGCTTCCTGATGCGTACTCCGTCCGCATTGCAGCAGGCGAGGCGCAGTACTTTACACTGCTCTGCCCTCCTAGGGAATGCTGCCATATTCGGTTACTAAAAGAATGACGGTCTTCAGGACAGTGCGAGGACGAACTGCCCCTTTGGGGAGGGAAGAGATGGACGCGAGGAAACGACGAGTCAGCTCCACACGTGCATGGAAGGGAAGGTGATCGAGGAGATCTGAGATTTCCTCGAGTTGGGAGGTAGGACTTTGGGTGGGGACCACCAGGCTTGGGTGTTGTGGGTCTGGCGGCCGCGGTTTTGACACTCGGGGCTGCTTTCTTCTTAGACTTTCAGAAGCCCGGTTAGGGGCTGATGTGGACTTGAGCTCAGGTTTTTCAGGCCTGGCCGTCTCCGTGGTGGCGGTCACTATAGGCTTCTCGGGCGCCTACGTGACCTTCTGAGGAGAGGGATTAGGATTTGGGTTGGTGGGTGGATTCGTGGTAGCCTTGACGACACATCCCCGTCGGTGGACGTGATTGCACCCTTTGCCCAGGTCTATCTGCTCGGCCGAGGGACCGGCCCGCTGAGCTTTAGGAGCGGCAGGTTGGCCTTTGGCGACGCTCTTTCGGCTGCGTTCGGACGCTTCCTTTGCAAGAGCCACTTTCTCTTCCTTCCACTTCACACAGCTACGGTAGTTCGTTGTGCGGTTTCCCCCACAGCCACAGCACTTAGGCTGTTCTCGTGGGGTAGAGCATCCACCGGAGAGGTGGGAACCCCCACAAGCGACGCACCGGGTTGCGTAGCCGCAGTCAAGCTGCGTGTGGCCGAAGCGCTGGCAGCGCTTGCATTGCAGCGGGCTTTTGGAGCCATATACGACTCCACCGACACTCGCAAGCCGCAGAGTTCGATGAGCGATCGCACGTTTTATACGTCAGGCCGTCGCGCCACTGACACAATGAAGTGGGGGGTGGGAGGGCAATCCTTGGCGGGGTCCGGATCGAGGCGGACGGATCGCAGCTGCGTGACTCCCTATACACTTTTGTCAGGGATTCTATCTCCTGTCTGACGACGCTCTCAGGCTTACCTCTACCCAGGTTCTTCATCAGAAGTCGCTCACAGCGGTCCTTTGGGAGCGTGAAGGTTTGGAAACTCACACCGTTTTTTCAATCAAGGGACCACAGCGCACTGACGGCGGCTCTCAACCCGTCGGCGGTTGATGGGACGACCGTCAACTTGTCGCCCTTTAGTTGGGCCATCAGACCGCCAGGGCAGGATGCCCGCTACCGGGCCAGGAAGGAATGGGTGTGGCGAACACCTGAAATAAAAATGTGCGTCTTGTTCGGACGCTTTTCTGCTGGTAGGCAGGCTTTGGCCACTTGGGCTTTTGAAGTGCTGCCATTTGGCATGCCGCTCAGAGGCCCGGACATGTCGCGAGACATGCGCCTATTGGTTGTCTCCATTGAGTCACCGGGTTCGGATGGGTCCGAATCCATGGCTGTGGGCTTGAGCAGCCCACTTGGCTGAGACGGATCGACGGGCCCGGCCAATATAACCGCGTACGTTGCCCCTCCCACGGATGGTCGGAGTTGCCGGCTGCCGGCAGCAGCTTGTTCGCCCCTGACTATTGAGTTCGCGGGGAGAGGCACGGACGTAGCACCAGGTGCTGGACGCCTGTTGGCGGGCTCCATAGAGTCGCCCGAGCTTGCTAGCTCGTTGGCTTTTCCTTTGCCCGCGAGCTGTTGGGAAGCTCTGGTCCCACTTCCTGATGTGATGCTGCGTTTCCCAGCAGGCACCGCTGGTTTTTTCTTCTTCCTCCGCGCCATTGTCAGCCTCAACTCCTTGAGAAGGGCCGGCGAAACCTGTAAAGTAGAAATAGCCTCCATAAAGGCTAACTCTTCCTGCCTCAGCATGATGCTTGGGCAGGAGCATTCGAAAGGTCTTCCTCTTCCTCCTCCGCTGTAGCTCTGCTGGTGTCTAAATGCAGAAACCAGCTCAGTCAATAACCTGTTTCACCAGTCAGCCCAGGCAGGCAGGTATCACGATCCTCTGTCACTCACTACACAGCTCACTCGACTGACCGACTGTCACTCATTCCAGTCACTCAACTCACTCCCCACCACCCACTCCGACATCATAATACAGTGATCGTGTGTGGTGGCCTTATATACAGTCAGTAATATTCGCGACTGTATCATTTGAGAATCTGAGCCGTGCAATTGTGAAGTTCCTAGTACGAAGGCCTTCGGTAACTGCATTTTAACTGGCAAGCTTCTTTGTTGCTACTGAAGGACTCCCTGATGATGATGCATTGAGGCGCCGAAACATGTAAAATTAAGTTCTAAATATATTGTGCATTTGTTGGTTATACGTTACAAATACTTGGTATAAGGTTCAAAACACATTTTAAGCATTTTAAGCGTGTATACAGAATTTGTCTGGAAAAAGGCAATTACAGGTTTTCGCTGGGAAGGTGAAGACTGCGGTTCTAACTATAAACGAAACTCCAAAGTTAGAGCGGGCGTTGTTGTTGGTCCACAATGTTTGACTCAATACAGTAGGTGCATACAAGAAAAAACAGATGTTTTGGATATGCCGAAAAACAGAACAGAAAATCTACATGCACTTACGCAGTTCCTAACAAAGGCAACTCATTGAACACTGCTGACATTTTATTTCAGCCACTGTTGTTTGCTACTTTGTTGTTGTTTGATTACAGTTACTTACAGTTTCCACAGTAAACCATAAATGTGAAGAAATTTGAGAATTTATGTCTTATTAGATTTAAGTAGGCCTACATTTTCTAAATCGACATGTAAACCAGCAGTACGTGGTAATCGGAGTGAGTATTAGTATTGCAGACTTGAGGGTCATGTTGTGCAGGTAAAATGTTTTGATGTCTCGTACATTAATATCCTCAATATTTGATTCTATCAGATGCATATATTGCAGAAGATGGGCTCCCTTCCGTCTGGTTAAATATTCACCACAGCGAAATAACAATTCAGTTAAAAGGTACAGATGAGGTGTAAAGAAATGTCAGTTAGCCCAACCCGATTTGATAACTTAGTAAGACAGCTATACACTTCGGCATGCACTGTATAGTAGGTTATCAGCAGGCTTATATAAAAAATGTACGGAGGGAATTTAGTACTAGTCAAGATATGATTCGTTTACAAATGACATAAGTTCACAGCCCTTTCAAATTTTACATTCCCCAAAGTGCAACCGTTACAGTCTTGTAAAATATTTTAAAGACAAGTTTCTCTTTTTCAGATTGTTTGTTGAAGTTCTACGTTAATTTCAATCTGTTGGGTGGAAACGTATTGTAAAGAAAATAAATCGCTTTACTGGTCCTTGTAAAGTAATTCTTTTTTGTTAGAAGTCAATTGAGACGAAACTAAATGCTATTCACTTCTCGCTCACATAAACTAACAAAAAGGCACAGCATCAATTTAATTAATTAGTCCTCTAGAAAAATGACAGACGTAAAAATTTGTCGAACTACTTTAAAAGAATCATAATCACATACGTGAATAAATGTTGATCAGATCAAAGTCGGGAAATCGCTCTTTGGTATTTAAAATGGAAGAAATTGCGGAGAATTGTAATTTGGCCTCGCATATTAAGGGAAGAACGTAGTTTGAGAATATTGATGAAGGTGTTTGGATGTAAGAGGGTGGACGTTAGTGTATATTGGCGTGATGAAATGCAACAGAATGGTATGGGAGGGGCATCTGACATATTGGGGGGGGGGCGAAGAGAAATACAGGTGGGGTTTTGGGGGAGACCTGTACGAAAAGAAATACTTGGAAAATATAGGCGTATACTTACTCCATGGTGCAGAGTCGTTCTTGAGCAGCTAACTGGTTTGCAGCTAGTCAAGAAATTCCCCGCATTTCACGGAACCCGAAGGTTCATTACCGCACTCACAAGCGTCCGCCACTTGTCTCTATCCAGGCCAGTCCAGTCCATATACCCACATCCCACCTCCTGGAGATCCATCCTAATATTATCCACCCATCTACGCCGAGGTCTCCCCACTGGTTTCTTTCCCTCCGGTTTCCCCACCAAGATCCTATACACCCCCCTCTCCTCACTCATACGCTCCACATGCCCAGCCCATCTCATTCTTCTCGATTTTATCACCCGCACAATATTGGGTGAGGAGTACAAATCATTTAGGTTATGTGTGAGGAAAATAATAAAATGAGTCTTAAAGTATTGGGATGGGATGGCGCGGACTGGAATAATCCTGCTCATTATTGGGAAATGCGGCGAACTTTTCTAGCTACAATAATAAACCTTTTTATTCAATAAAATTCGGGTAATTTTTTTTTGACTGAATTGAAGTCCTGTTAGCTTGTCAAGAAGGAAGTTAGGTATTTAGTCATTATAGCGTAAAGCTACAATTATCTTATATTTTACTTAAGTAAGAATTCTACCAATCCTTGTAGTTATATTGTTCAGTGTAGATTCTACATATTCCATTTAGATTATTTGGTACTTGTGTAGTTCTGTAGCATGTAACGACAGTAACACAACGAATGCACTACACATGTTATGCACTTCAGACACATCTCTAGTTCTAATGAAATTTTGTTTTTCTTCGAAACGGAATTTTGTCTTCAACAATCCGGACGGTTGCTTACTGTAGGCACGCATACCTAACTGCCTATAATCAGCTAATAATCATTTGAATACTTTCACAGCCAGATGAAGCAGTTTAAAAAGTATTGATTTTCGTTCATCCTATACGATTTGACATACATTTTTAAGCAGATGTAATGTATTAAACGCCGGTCCAGTTGCCGCGCGGTCTAAGGCGTAGGTCTTGCCGCCGCTTGCCTGCTGAGATTGTGGGTTCGAGTCCCACAGGGGGCATGAATGTCTGTCTGTTGTGCTGTGTGTTGGTCAGGTACAGGTCTCTGCGACGAGCTGATCTCTCATCCAGAGGAGCTTAGCGATTTTGTGTGTCGTTGTGTGCGATCTACAAACATCAAGAATGAGCACGCCATTGCCCGCTTTGGGCCGCAGCGCCATAACAATTTAACGCATTGAATTTCGATATGCACAATGGAGAAATTCCACGAAGGTACTCAGTTAAGACGAGCTATGTGCGACAAGATCGAAAAAGCCTGATGGGGAATTTCATGTAGAATAAATTAAGGTCTCTCTGTCACAAACGGAATTTTTCCCCCCATACTAAATGTTACAGAATTACATTCAGTAATTTCGACGATAGAAACACGCCTAGAAGTAACCAGACCCACAGGTGCATGCGACGAAAATAGAGATATGGTAATATTGGACTGCACTGAAATTTGGACAGTCTTGATTTAGGATAACTCTTTATGTATGACATACTCGGGGAGATGTGTGAGTGTCTGTTGCATCACACACACACACACACACATTCTCTTCCCTTCTCATGCAGTAGCTGGAGATAGTTCTTTTAATTTGTCCTTCAGCCTCACTTTACTGACTGCCTTAGATTCAAGTAGAAGCCTTCGCGTGTAACACGCATTTGTTTCGCATATTGAAAATTCCATTATCAGATTCCGGATACCAATTACACTTCGCTATTTTATGGCTTTGTTTAAACCTTCCAAATGACTGTAGAGCTGTATGCAATGCAAGGTCGAAAAATGCACCTGCCAACACTCCCTGACCCTAAATTCTAGTAAACACCGTTAATCATTGATAGTGTCTGGTCCTTGTGTCTCACAACGTAGTGTTTAAAAGCCGTTCAAAGTGTCGTGTTTGTAGAGAGAGAGAGAGGAGAAAGGTGCTGTATTTAAAACGCTGTCCGCCATTCAGTCCCAGCAGGAGATGAATGACATGAATTATACCGGGGTGATGATAAGTCCTTAGCCCGACCAGGAAGGAAACAAGCACGGAAGCATGTCAGGGACGTGCGCGATTTCAGCAACATCGAGACGTGAGCTGTCATCAAATTTCTTTTCCTACAAAACCAGGCGCCGAAGGAAATTCACGCCATTCTGATAGAAATATTAACTTGTTTCCTTCCTGGTCGGGCTAAGGTCTTAACAGCACCGCTGTAGAGCACTGGTAGAACAAGGAAATTCCATTTATTCGGGAAACTTGCCTTCGTGTATGCGACAAAATACGAATGTGGCCTGGAATTGAATTAGAGCCTTTACGGTGAGATGCGGGCGACTAACAGCAAGAAATAAAATTGTCAGTGGTTAAAAAGTAGGATCGTCATTGATACTATTTCCGTGGAGTCGGACGGAAGGGGAGAAAAGTCGGAAATGCATGGGCCATGTTTACGACTCACACATACTGTATGTACAGTACTTTTAGTGCTGTGGAATAGAGAACCTGTGCCTGGACTCTTGTACCATAGGTGCCCGGTTCGAATCTCCAAGAAAACAAGAGGGACTTTCGTAGTTTTTCTCAGTCACTACAATCGTATAGTGGTATATTTACCTCAAAATTCGTACCAACTCCACCCAAATTCTTGCCTAATTAATATACTCGTAAAATAAAAATCACTCAACAGTTAAAAGAAAACTTGATTTAAAGTTTAATTCCTCTAATATTAAAACTTAAATGGAGTTTGGTATTGCTGTGACCAATTTGCGGTGTTGTTATTGTTAGTTTAGGCTAGGTTATATTATATGTGAAAGAGAGATAAACATGTTCTTTTTTATTTTTCTTCCCAGCCGTGTGTAAGTCGATATCGCTTTTATATTTCTGTCATTCGAATCACACAGCATAATATAAAAAAAAAACTAAATGTATTGTCTTTCAAGGACGTAAGATGAGAAGTTTCTTAAGTCCCGCCAGGCCTTTTTAAAAACTCGTGGTTTTGAATTAAATCCTCATAAAAATGTGTCGGGTGGATCTTATGCGGCAGACAGGTAGAGGCGGGGGGAGCTTCCAGCGATCAGCCGTAAGATTGTGGAAAGGAATTCTTTTCCACGAACAACTTTCAGGCTGTTAGAATTACCGTCCAGCCGTGTTTTCGGAACTAAAAAGAATGACACTACAGGCCCACTCTGCAGTATACTGTCCTGTATATACCTGATATATTGCAGTAATATTCTATTTTTCGTTTCATACTACTGAAAACTTGGAATGAGAATTAGGGTTTGTTGTTATATTGTCATATTCGGTGGGCAATGGGAGAACGTTCTCTGGAAGTAAAGCAGACGGCGCGTGAAGCTGACCACTTTCTTACAGCACTGAGGCTTAAAAGGGTGGAGCTATGCGACCGTTTCTCCGTATGCTTTCATGCTTCCACAGTAACGTCTGCGCCTTATGCTTGTTTATTTACCTGCTAAGGAACGTAATTGATTCGGTCAAAATATTTATTGATTTACTGAACTTGTTTAAATAAGCTAATATTTTACTTAATATTTCTGTGTTTTAGCAAACGAAATGCACTGATTACAATAAAATGTATAAAAAAACACTTCATATTAGGTACAAACTACTACGTGTTTCGGCACCAATAGGCCATCCTCAGGGAGTTTAATAACAACGAAGGATCTTAATTCCAACACACAATTCAGGTACGATCCTACTCCATAAGGACGGCACCTTGGTGCTGAAACATGTAGGAGCTGTACTCTATATGAAACGTATTTTATGTTTGATTGTAATTCAAAAAGTGTATTTTGTGTGTTCAAATACTGAATGCAAAAAATGCGCAGTATGAATAACATAAAATTATTTAATTCTGTTTTGTCATTTTGCACCACAAGAACTTTTTCCACTTAGACACCGATCAAATGCACCTGTAGCAACTTTATTATCACTGGACACTTACCGCATCCTTCAACTGAAGTGTACATAACAACATACACGTTATGGAGAAGCTGACTACCAATCTAAACCGTTTGCAGTCATGTGCAAACCACCGTGCTGAATTTTATGATACTATTGAACAAAGTCTTGATTTATTATCCGGCTTAAAATAATACCTTAGGCTATCCAAGTGTTAAATGTGAGCATATTTTGACTCTGGGTAAATGACCAACTTGATGCACAATTACATTATATAATACCGTTATTATTGTAATCCTCTACATGTTTCGAGCACCTCTCTGCTCATCATCAGGAGGTCAAATTGCATTAATACAGCATCTGGTATAGTATTCTCTGCAAGTGGCCGTCCGGTGTTCAGGTTGACAAGAAGTTCCTTCTCAACCTGCACACCGGACGGTCACGTGCAGAGAATACTATACCAGATGCTGTATTAATACAATTTGACCTCCTGATGATGAGCACAGAGTTGCTCGAAACACGTAGAGGATTATAATAATAAAGGTATTATATAATGTAATTGTGCATCAAGTTGGTCATTTACCCAGAGCCTTACCAGCATGCATGGTCAGCGAAACGTAAAATTCAGTGAGCATATTGTGTTATTGACTAGGCAGCAGGCTGGACGACCAAGCAGCCGGGATTCAGTTCACGACAGAAGCAGTAGTATCGCTCTTCCACAGAAGCAAGACCGGTTGTATACCCCACTCACCCTCTGTTCAGTAGATATCAGGGGCACTTCCCTGAGCGGAAAAGTATTGTCGAGGTTAAGAACGCGTGGCCCTATATACCCACTGCCCCCTTCTCCGTCATGGCGTAATGCTTGATTAAGTACGAGACACTTTACCTTTGCCTTTTCCTTTCTATATGCAGCATAAAAACAAAATTTTACTATTGCATTTTTGCGATCTTATTTCATGTTCTTAGGCACATCTGAATTTGACCCTGTGATTAATTAATCACCACGACACGAAGACGTGAGTAGGAGTACTGTTATAGCCACGCACATCTTTAACCCAGACATTAGTTGGTGTCCCAGATACATAAGAGACAATAGCTGCCGGTATGCGTACAGTTGGTAGCTGGGTGGCCACTAGGCCCGGTTTGGGAGTTATACTCGTAAAGACGAAAACATCTGTGCACCTGGGGGGGGGGGATCGGTTTCTGGCTCCTTGCACGTCTAGACAGTTACACAATCACTATACTGACTGAGCTATTTATGCTATTCATCTTTTCGATGGTCGGCCGAAAGACTGGATATACACATTTTCTGATGGTCCCCGCAGGCTGCCTAAGAGCACTGTAATGAAGCCACTTAGAACTCATTTCTAAATTTTATTACATCTTGTAGGAGTAGGTCACTGCATGGGCAACAGTGTTAAAAAACCCATTACAGCACCTGCGTGGGCCTCAGTAAATGTGCTGTGGCTAACGAAGTTCCCAACTTTGTAAATAACAAACCTAAGGTTCAGTGAAATGTTTGCTCCTCTTATGTGTGAGTCAAGTAATTTATTCTTATGTGTTAAAGACCGATACTTACTTACTTACTTACTTCATGGTGCAGAGTCCTTCTTGAGAAGCTAACTGGTTTGCAGCTAGTCAAGAAACTCCCCGCATTTCACGGAACCCGAAGGTTCATTACCGCACTCACAAGCGTCCGTCACCTGTCCCTATC
>Ga0136643_10007387_pt1 | contig 15894 bp, 10 predicted proteins | sample TergutLab28metaG_FD_96883 | JGI IMG/M metagenome (GOLD analysis project Ga0136643, IMG submission 96883) | Labiotermes labralis P1 segment gut microbial communities from Petit-Saut dam, French Guiana - Lab288 P1 (version 3) (version 3) | ecosystem: Host-associated > Arthropoda: Insects >... | reverse complement strand
GAGCTCTAATGGCATCTGTACTACCTTAAATCCCAGTTTATTCTATGTTCATTAATTTGTTCTTCCCAACATCCTATACTCAGAAGCTGTCAAACTGCGTTCTGCACTTTGGGTGAGAGAGCAAGTTTCAAATACATACATAGTAACCAGTATATTTACAGTTTTGTAAGTGTTGACCTTGACATAATTTAGGTAGGAAATGGAAACAACTGTGCGTAAAAGCATTCCCTATAATTAAATCTTTTGTAATTTCTTCATGAGTGAATAATTGCAATGTTGCTATAGTTTATATACTATATAAAATTGATTAGTAACATTCATTGGCAGGGATTTCCTGGCCTGGCTGTATACTGCGGAACCAAGTATTTTATCGAGGGCATGTCACAGACAATGCGCCAGGAAGTGGTTGAATTTGGAATCAAAGTGACATGCATCCAGCCAGGCGACGTCAAGACAGAACTGTTTGACAAAACCACCGACCGGGAGGTTTGTACATGTCTCTTTAACCTTTCTCTTCACACCTTTATATGGTATAACATGCAACAATGCAGGGATCTGAACAGTGTTGGTGAAAACATCAGTGTGGAAGTTTTAAGATTGTATATGTGAGCAATTGTTACACAGTTTGCATGAATAAAACCTGGCAACATTTCAGAAACTGTTGCTAAAAATGGTGTTTAGTTTTTGTCAATATATTTTCCGATATTTCATGTTTCAAGATATTTCAATCTCAGAAATGTTCAGATTCCAGTCGGCTGTGATGTGATGCCACATATTTTTGTGGATCATTGTTGATGTATATCCTTCTGTTTTTGTAAAATGGATGCAGTACTTTCATCCAAAATGTTGTACTTACCAACCACACTACATGATGACACATCCAAGATCAGAATCTTCATCCATAATGCCATCATAATGCCACATCTTAGAATCTTCTGAAGCGTACAGCATGACCAAAGCCTTTGTATGTTGGTAAAAATTAGAGGATGTTGGTATTTAGTTGGGTATATTGTAGTAGGAGTGGGTTGGGATAGCTTGGTTGGTAAAGCGACGAGCTATAGGCTGGATGGTCTGGGGATTGAATCATGGTGGGGCTGAGATTTTCCACACTGTCCAGACTGGCCCTGGGGCCCACCCAGCCTCCCGTACAATGGGTACCAGATTTCTTCCCTGGGGTAAAGCGGCCAGTGCGTGTTGTTGACCACAACCCCCATCTAGCGCCGAGATTAAAGAAAGAGTAGAGCTATACCTCTACTCCCCTTATGGGCCTTCATGGCCTGTTCTACGGTAAAGTTTACCTTTTTACCTTTATATTATAGTAGGATCCAGTGATCAAATGTCCAGAAACTGTGATGTTTTAGTTTTAAAACATGCCCTTGTGCATTATGTTTAGGACATCATGTTGCAAGATTTGTGGCTCTTAGAACAGCATTGCTAAAGATTCAAGTCTTCTGCAATGCTGCATTGTCAGGCAAGTAGTTACTGATGTTCTGAAGAATCATAGTATTTTGAGGGCCCAGCAGTAAGTAAAGAATAGTCCTACAGAAAAAGTAGTGTTGTTGGATGATGAGGGTAGCAGGTGGCAAGAGAGTGAGGAGTCAATAGATGTAGTGGCCATGTTGTACTAACTGGTAGGATGAGAGTGTAGTTTAAGGTGTTGATATGTGGGCCCTTAAAAGGGTCATTGTTGTATTTTTATATGAAGGCACTACAATCTCTGGAAAATGATAGATGTTTTCATCTGGTACAGCATCACATATGAGAAGATGTATCTTCAACAGTAATGCTGTCTGAGTAGACGGTATCAATAGCTGATACTTATCTAGTGCCCACTACCAGCAAAGTAAATCTGTTGTAGGTTCAGCTTGTTCACAGTGGTTGTTACTCTGTTGCAGGCACAGGAAAAGTATGAAATGGTGAATAAGATGAAGTTGCTGGAACCAAGGGATGTAGCCCAGGCTGTGGTGTATGCAGTGACACAGTCCGAACACTGTGCAGTCAATGAAATCCTGGTACAGCCCCAAGGTGCCCCATTGTAACCTGTCAACCATGTAGAAGAATGATGGCACTTCAGTTATCTCAAATCTGACCCCGAATTTTGAGTCAGAATGTTCATCTTCATCCACAGAGCATTGACATATTATTTCCATCACTTAGTTCGAAGGTGCAGGGTCATAATGTGACAGTTTAGTGCACCATATATTCAGTCTGGGCCATTTGACAAGCCATTCAGACTTGCATGTTTTTTAGTTTTTCCTTCTTTGTCCTTTCCTTGTAACGTTTCAGTAATAATACTGACATTTCGTGCTATATAACCTGCACAAATATAGAAAATTAGACATTCATACAAAATTATAATCAGAAAACTGACAAGACGAAACCTTACTGGACACCTAGGCATGGATTGAATTTTATTTGAGTGTGTGGCCAGGGTTAATCTGGCTTAGGATAAGGACCAGTGGCAGTCTGTTATGAACACAATAATGAGCTTACAAGGCATGAAACCTGGAAAAGTTCTTGAGCTTGCTGAGTGGTTCCCAACATTCAAAGGACCATTGTGTTTTTTGTTTCAAGGCTCAAGGAGTCAGAGACACATCCCAGAATACCTGAATCTCCTGAAACCCTGCTTGAGAACATCAAATCTTCCACTTAACTATTCCGTTTAATCAAGTGTTTTGTTTGTGTTGGTAGAGATAAAGTATGCCTTATAAAAAAGAATTATAGTGGTAGTAACAGTCAATCTTTAGACACTCAGTGCAGCTATGTAAATAATGCACATGTAATGTAACAAAGTGCTCAAAGTCATCCAAACACCTAAATGCAAAGAATTATTTTCCTCTGCAAAACTAAGAACAAAACTAAACATTCAAGCTGACCAGGTAAGATATGCCACTGAAAACGAGCTCAGACCCTGGAACAAAACACTTCAGAGCAGAAATGCAGTTTGTAATTATTGAAGGGCAGATGCATTAGCAGTTTTTCGACTGATCACTGGCCATGTTTGTTCAGTGGTTCATTTACGCAAATCATTTATATCTCTGTCCCTGTTGTGTTTCTTGTGCAAATAAGGGAACTCCATATTGAATCACAATTACCTCCAAACTGCAGAGTTTTAAACTTTCGGACTACTGTAGCAATTGTGAAATTATATTGGGAAACTACAAGGCAAATGGAATTCCTCCAAGTGCCTGAGCATTATATACTTCTCCTAGTATAATAATATAATTAAAGGAATAAGTTTGTTAAAGACTGTGGGAACAATATATATTAGGAATGATTTCATATGCATTTTCAAGACAAACCTTATTTTATAAATGTACTGGTAGGTTATAATGAGCCAAACATTGTTTGGAAAATACAATATTATTTGGTTGTTTGCAGCATTTAATGTCTTAAGTCTCCTCTGACTCCTGCTAACAGACATTCCATTTTTGGAAGCAGCATCTGTGACGGAAGATGTCATAATTGTTAACAGCATGCACTCCTACAGCAAGTGACTGTTGGTATTCAGCATTTGAGGTGTTCAGAGCAGTACTGATGTTTTGGAGAAGCTTGCTGCATCTGTCTTCAGGGTCCAAGAAGTCCATCTTCTTGGTTTTTTTTTTTCTGGGCCCCTGCCCCTCCAGATAGATAATGGGACAGTGCCTTGAAGTAGACCAGTATCACTGTATTAATAATGTATGACTATTGCGTTAATTCAGAGTGGACGGTACGTAGTAGGCACAGTTGCGATGGTATCATAACTGCAATTTTGTGTAGCGGTGAAAGGTGGTTTTTTTTAAATTCAGTCAGCGAAGTCAGCTGCTGGCTGCACCTTACAATACTGGAATAGATGGCAGGCTAGTCAAAAGTGCGTTGTTACTCTAATCCATAATTATTAGCCCTAATCTGTGGTTTGTGTTGAACGTTAATTCAAAGTGTGGCGCAATTTGATGCCTTGTTCCAATTTTAAACTGTGTGGGTGTTACATCATGGATGATAATGGCAAAGGCAAGAGTTTCAAAATTTATGTAAAAGTATAAGTATTAATGTAATCAATAGTTGCATTTTAAAAAATCAATTTTGGTATATATTTACATAAAACGATGGATCCGATCACCATTCCACCATATGCACAGACAGTTCATGTCTCCCTTAAGTGAAGGGTCAGAGATTGAATTCAGTACACATACTACTGTGGGTTATGTTTTTATGAAATTAAATATGTCTAAGACTGTAAATTATGGAACGGCCAAACATGTAGCATGAAAGCAGTGGTGTAACTAGGTTTTTGGCGCCCAGGACTGAGTGATCGCCCTGCTGCACCTTACAGGAATTACGAACTTAAACACGCCACAGTCATTTACTAAATTTCCTTTACAGAGAAGCACTAGTTCTTCTGCAGCACAAAATTATTGATATTAATGGTAAAAGGTAAATCAGTCCTGTTACAGTGGCCCACAGGGTTCCAGGAAGTTAAGGTTCCCAGATTACGTGACAGTGACCCAGGATGGTGGTAAGGTTGTCAGCCTTACACACCGGCCGCTTTTTACCCCCAGGAAGTACTCCTGGTACTCATTTCTGTTAGAGGTTGAGTTGACCCCAGGGCCATAGTGCTATCAGAAGGATTTTATGTCAATAAAAAATTCCAATGACACCATCTGGGATTGAACCAACAACCTTCCGATTTGTAGCACAGCACCTTAACCACTGTGCTACCGCGGTTGATATTAATGGTAATTAGTCACATTAATACGGTGACATGTCATCTTCAGGCCATCCAATATCATAAAAAGTGGAAATAGTATAATTTCATTAAAATATGTGTTAAATAGGCAAAGATGTCAATCTTTGCAATTTGTATAGTCTTTGTTGCATGTTTACACTAATACTAGGACACCATTTATCAATGGATACTATGTATATACCACACATCACCATGAGCTAAAGGAATCTTCCAGGGAAGATTACAATTGTCAAAACCCTTAATATTGATATAAATATTTTAACAATATAGCTAATATATCACATTCATTACCAAGCTCTGTTAGTTGTAATAGAATGACAAGCAATCTGTACTCTATAAATTGTATGATTGTAATCTTAGTCTATAAAACACATGTTTGAAAGCAAGATGACCATGGTTGGTTGAAACATGTTGCCTTATTAATATCATTTCTTCTTCTTCTTCTTGTTTAGCACTCCAGCCCTTTAAGTTTGGCCTTGGCTTCCCTCATCATTTTTTCCAGAATGGGGCTGTCAGTCTCATGCCTAACCCCAAACCTGAAGTTCCAGGCTTTGATTTTGGCATTTTCTGCCCTAAGAAGGTTGGCAAACACATAAGGAAGGCATTAGTATGGCAAATTAATGTTACTATAAAAAAAGTTGTGTTGATAGTAAACAAGTGCTCCTCAGTAGTCTTACCTAACACAGTTGGGTACATAACATTAAACTGGAATTTCCTATTATTTGGTTCAATAATTTAAAATTTGTCAAGTGGGGAAAGTCAATTTTTTTTTTCATTGAAAATTTTCTTTTTTCCACCATTTTTGCCACCTCTTGGACTCTGCTGCCTGGGGAAGCCACACTTCTCCCCCTCCCCTCTAGCCATACCCCTGCCCAAGAGAATATATATGTTATACATGTGAATTAAAATACATAACCTTAAATCCCACTCAAAAAAAGTTTTGTTTCATATAAGCTGTCTACTTTATTGAGTTTCTTGAATTTTATAGCATCAAATTAAACAATGAAATTGGATCTAGTAAAATTGAGGTTTATAATTTCAACCATGAGAACTGAGAAAATTAAATGTCTTATCATGAAGTAGACAAGTAAATGTCCCACATCTAAGAAGTCTGAAAATTCGTGTTTGTCATCATAACCATGTCAGCAAGTATCAGATCATTAATAACTGCTTTTTGGGGATAATGCAGGAAAATTAATTTAGTTGCTACTAATATGCTAGCTGTAAGGCTTGTTTGGTTATATGTCACTCCATGTTCAGTTCCATCATTTCATGTGGTATAAACCTTAATAAAAACCAAGGTCATGATGTTCTAGTCATGGCATTATAATTTCAAAGCATGTGGTTTGAAGAAATACTCCTGCCTAAACTTTGGTTAATGTCTTTGAAGAGCATTATTCAGTTTTGACTGATACCCTTCATTTGCTGACAGTGCAAATGTAAATTATACAGATCTACGGATAAAATTATTGCTCTGATTTCAATACGTTTGTTCTGTGTGAAAGCTTCATGTTTCATACTGAGTGATGACCATTTTCAAATTGATTAGACAATACATTTCCAGAATTCTTACTTAGTTCTGTAAATTAAAAATATTTTTAAACATATAAAGTCAAAATGCACACAAGTGAGTGTTTTAAGTCTGAGCATTTACAGAGCCAGTGTGGTTGCTGTGTCAGCTGAAACTAGTGGCTCAGCTGCTTAGTGCCCACATATCACAACGTATGTGTTCATTTGCTAGGCTTTTCTGACAGGATGTTGCACAGAGAATTACATGTATCATCTAGACAAAAGAAAGAGCACTTGGCTTTCAGGCTGACATTGATTGTGCAGTGTATAGAACCTCTGTGCAAAAGACTGGTCAAATGGAACTTCCAAGTTAAGATGAATTAAACCTGGAGTAAAACTGAAAGCTGAAGCTTGTGACATTCATGTTTGACACCAGCATGCAGTTGTACAACTGGAATATGAAGCCTGATTTATAATTTTCATGATAAACTTTTCACAGCCATTGCTCCTGGAATGCAACTGTACAGACATGAAGTCAGCTGCTGTTTTCATTTTGTCAGATGATCTCAAAGTTACATTTTCAATGTTTGTTCTTTTGTGATCTTAATATTCATTCTTTTAGACTAATTTCTTTTTTAGTCATGAGCTTCTCAAAACATAAACCTGGGTTTCATCCCAAGCCAGTCCATGTGGGATTAATGTTGGGCAAACCAGCATTCAGAAAGTTTTGCTCCAAGTACTTTCTTTTTCCCACCTCCAGTATCATTCTGTCAATGCCCCATGCTCCAATGCCAGCACTTTATAGTCTTAGTAAATGACTGTGTTATCGAATAACACACTTAAAATACATTACAATTTATTCTTTTATATACATGTAATTATTGCTCATTTTTAAATAGGTTTTTTTTTTATTTTTATTTTCCTTCTGTACAAAACATACATCACAGTCCTGCCTTACTCCATATTTATATGTACATATGCCTGTGTGTGTATATATCCATGGTTTCTTCCCTGGAAAAATGTTGACAGTACTCATGAAGCAAAACAGATGAACATTTTTTAACTACTGCCCTTCCTCAAAGACAGAAGGGTGCCAGTACTGTATGTGCAGTGTTCTGTGTGCTCAGATTCTCTGTTGTTTAATATATTTGGGGTGTGAACATGTTTATCAGAGGAAATATTGTTGTGCAAACATTACACAGGTTACATCAGCGAGAGGGACAGTTATTAGTCATGTTTCCAATTTGTTGCTTGTTCTGAGTGTGTGTGTGTGTGTGTGTGTGTGTAGTTGTGAGTTCCTCGTGAACATGGTACTGACAACCACAGGCTTCAGGGATGTGACACAGTTGCTGGATGAGTATTTCCTGGTGTCTTGAAGGAACATAGTGCCTTCATCTTCAGGGTGGTCAAGCAGTCCATTTCAAGCATCCTTCTTGTATTGCTTGATCTTCCAGATGAAGGAGCTATAATCTTCGAACATCAGCCACTACTCACTCAGCCACATAGTGTCACATCCTGGAAGATTTCAGTCTCCAGCAACATTGATGTGAGAGCTTGACATCTCAAAACACATAATTCATTTCATATGTTTGACTCCTGTGATCCAAAACTTTGTTATAAGTGTCATATGGCATGATAAGAAGGACGGCTGTGACTGCATTCAAAGATATGTCAGATATATTACAACAGTTTCACACAGACAGCTTATTCTTTGTTACAAGGCCACCTCATATAGCAATCTTATTATTATATAATACAGACACACAGATGGATTTTACTAACAAACCCAACACTTGAATTAACCATAGTGCATTTGCTGCAAAGACCTGGCATCCTTTATCTTAAATAAAATTCACCATTTATTTCAATCCTTCCATATAAAAATACCCTGTCAGCCAGTGAATATAGCAACAAAAGAAGAGGAACTCTAAAAATATATGTATCTTTACCAAGACTACCTAATTGAGCGCTGGATGAACCTTTCCCATATAAACTGTCAGCCCTCAAAATGTCATCCTTGTAACTGTCACTGTTGTCTCACTGTATGGTGCAATAAACAGTGTGTAAGAAAGAATATCTTTAAATTATGACATTGTGTTTAGAAATGTGGCCATACAATTTGTTTCTTTCCATGGGCACAAGTCAGTGGGCTGCACAGAAAGCTGAGTGACTATGTTAATGGTCACAGATAATACATTCTGTTCTCAGAATGTACTTCTAGAAGTTGGCACAACTGATCCATTGCCATGGCTCATCTTGGTCCCATTCTTTGTTGATTTACATATGTACAGGCACGTAGTGAATATTTCCCAGCAGAGTTCCTTCCATGTATGGCATAAATTAGTTCTTTGGGTCACAGTGCCTACTGTTTGTACCACCTATTTGAAAATTTAAAAATTCTAAATTTTCCCCATGTAGTCACATTTCTTTGTTCCTTATAATATAATAAACAGTGACTTGCCATCTTTGTAAACAGCATTAACCAGTTTGCCTTTGTAAAGGAAGTGCACTGAGTTTTCTGTGAGGTAAGAACTGTATTGTCTGTATTGTTTAGATGTACTTCAGGCTTCAAAAGGTTAAGCTTCTGCTGATTGTGTAAAATAGGTAGGAAGTTTGTTGCATTCCTGAGAGTTTCGTAACAAAGATCAGGTGATATCAACAGGATGGTCATCCTGAGCCTGGAGCTCAACAGTGAAGTCCCACTGTTGTGACACGGCCCCACGACGACACTCGGACAGCCTTACTTCTGATGTGATTCCTGATTCCAGACACTGCCCAAATGACAACAGTACTACGGCTCGTCCATGACGGCTCCATTTCTGTAGACAATAAATGACACTCCTAAAGACAGTGCTTGACATTTCTCAATACACACAGCTTTGTTTGCAGTCTTAATCAAGTGAGGTATACTAAAAATCAAACACAAGGGGAAAACATGGATGTCGTATTTAAAGGGTTTAAGGTTAATTTCCAGACTGAACCTGAGTGTTGCATTGGATGCCTGCTTCAAGACAGTGGCATTGCTGCTGCGTGACTGTAAGGTCCCGTGTTCAACTCTCAGGCTGGACACCAGCTATCCTGAGTATTGTTTCTTGTGGGTGTCCTTCAAACATGTAGGCAAATGTCAGGATAGTGCTTCAAATTAGATCATGACTACTCCCTTCAAGCCCTTTCCCTTTCATTATTCATTAATTGTCCTGTCACTCAATGATGGGGGTGAGCTACTGAGGCCATCGTTAAATAAACCAGGTGTATATAAGAATTATAAACATGATGAGTTGGGTCTACTGGGATGTAATGTTGTGTCCTTGGGTGTGTATCAAACAAACATGGTGCCTTCCTCTTCAGGGGCTGAGAGGATCCACAAAAACTGGCTCCTAATATCTAGTGGACACAATGAAGCCTCCATGGCTGCCCCTATGTACCAGTTACACAGCAACCTACACCGACCCAGAACTTCACAGTATGCTGTATGTACTCACTGTCATATGCTAAGAGTCAAGCAATACTCTTTAGTCTGTTGCCTCTGCCTTACAGACAACTGTTGTAACAGATCATGTGCAATATGTTTATATCAAGTCTCAAAATTTACTTTCCAATGATTGCCACAAATGTGGTCATGAGTCCATGCAGCCTTCTTACACAGTCATTTGCAGTGGTTACATGCCATCGGTATGAAATTGCCAGGTGGTGAGTAATGAATTCATCCAATTCCCATTCTCCTTGTCTTGTGAACACCCACTTTCTCATCCTTTTCCTTACTCTTCTTAGCCTCCTTTTCCTCTTTCAAATACCTTCCTTTGCTCCTCCTCAATCTTTTTCCTCCATCTCTTGTGCCTCCCACCTTCTTTGCACTTTGTATGTACTGTCCAGTAAAAAACCTTCTCCAGCCCTCTCTCTCCCTTCCCACACCTCCCACTCCTCACTGTCTTCCTCCCTTCTGCATTATGTCTTTCAAAACCTGTTGTTTCCATCTTACCCTCAGTCTTCCTCTGTGCCATGATCCATTCAGCTCTGTGTTACAAATCTCATTTGATATTCTACCCTTGCAATGTGCTCATGATGCTGCCACATGACGGTGTTCAAGTAGAGGGAATCTTGCCAGGGTAAAGTGCAGTGGGGGATGGGGTAAGTCTGGTGCAGTGTCAAAGTACCTCAGTGGGTCTGACAAGAACCTTGTAAATTGTCAGGTAACAAGAGTACAGCGAATCTATGACAGCTGTTTTTGAACCTAACCTCAAACCTCAACCAGACAGTACATTGCTGGATTATAAGATAGTTTTCCTTTGTTAACCAGAATGTTCATGAGCAATGTACTTGTCACAGCAGCCAACCAAACAAAGAAATGTACCTACCAGTGAAACACCCTGACCTTTTACAAATCACTTTCCCTGACTGCCACCTGTTGAAAACATGAACATAGGATTACCAAAATGCTGTGAAATTTCAGTCCATGTGGAATTTCTGGTAGACAAAGGGGCATGGGGACAGGTTTCTTATTCAAGTACTTCAGTTTTCCCCTATCATTAACATTCCACCAATGTTCCATACTTGTTCACCTACCACAGATGCTATATAATCTCAACAACTGACAGCATCATTACATAAAACACACACACACACACACACCATGCCAACTACATTAGCTGTAAGAAATTTCATGTGAATATGACAAGCTGATGTAATCAATGGACAATTTATTTAAGTCTGTTTTTGCATGGAATGCTGTGGTTTGCGAAGTACTCACCTGCCGATGTGACAATGTACATGATTCCAGTACTGGGTACTTGGCTTTGTCATGGGCTGTGAGACATAACTGCCCCTGTTGGATGCTTCCAGTATGAACATTAAATGCCCAGGAGTGCTGGGAAGGTTCAGAATCATTGCACTCAGCCAGTGTCACTTCTGAACTGCCCTGTTGTGACTGCAGGCACAGTGATCCTTGCTTAAGTTGTCCAAATGCTGAATGCTCTTCATTTGGCAACCTTTAACACGATTGTGGTGTTATTTTATAATGCCTTGGTCACTGTATTTGCAAGTGAATATGAGACAAAACGATATACCATGTACTTGCTGTTTTGTCAGATGTGAAGTGTATAATGTGTGATGTGAGGTCTACAAAGTGGTATTGCTGAGGATGCAGGTCTTCTTAGCTATGACACTGTGTGGTTGTGTTAATGGTTCCCAACATTTTCAAGAAAATGTCCCCTTCATCTTGAGTGGGTCAAGCCTTTGAAGTTAAAGGCAACACAATGTCACAGACCAGAGGTTCAGACCTTTGAGTGTGATTGAAGGCAGCTTGATTGGTTTTCATTTTTAATTACTGAACTTTCTTATGGAATGTAAGATTAAAATTGAAATGGGTGTGTGTTAATAATTATTGCACTGTGACTGTTGCTGATCTGTTGTGCTTCTTCTTTAGAAGCCTGCAGTTTGAATAAAATGCAGGACTGTGTGTTAGGTAAATCCACCTTTTTCGTAACTGTCATATGATACTGATGTGAGTGGTCAGCTTCACACCTATTTCGCAGTACCCCCCAGTATCCTTAATAAGCTTTAGCAACTTCAACAAATATTCACTGTTTGCTCTGAGATCCCCACAAAACATAGAAATACACTGTGTGGGTTGAATGTAGAACTGCTGAAAGTTAAACCTGGACGTACTTGTTACTTATTACTGAGGCTGAAGTGACTTGATACTCACTTGAGCTCAGGAAATATGTTTTCGATGTACCACTGAAATGGTTTGCAGTCTAGCTGATTCTTTACTTCTAGCTGTTCCTGTAAGCTGCAAAGGGAAACATTCAGTACCACATTATACAGAACCTTCTTATTGGGAGACTGTGTAATGACATTGTATCACATAAATATGTTATAATAACACTGAATCAGCTTAAAGGATGATCATGTACAAAACTCGACAAATGTTGGCTATACTCAGAAATGGGACAAAATTCTATTTATGAAGTAGTTTTTATAAGAAGAATTGTGCATTCCCACAACACCATAATTGCACCACACTGAACATCATTACTTACTACCATGGAACATGCAGGTCATGCAAAACTTTATCAAATGTGGTCAAATTAGGGTGTTGTTTAGTGATGATGTCAGTTTCAGAGATTATAGAGCATCAGTGATGGATGAATGAATAGATATGCAGCATTGGAGTGATACTGACAGGGGAGAACTGAAGTACTTTGGAGCAATACCTGCTCCATTCCCACATTGTCAACCACAAACCTTACATGGAGAAGCATTCTTCTGGAGGTATAGCTCCAGTGCTTCTTAACCCTTCAACGCCATCCTCTATGCATTATTATTGCGTGAATACATTTTATGGTAATTTAAATTTGAAACTGATCCTTCCTGTATAGTAGATTAAATTTAAAACCACCCAGCAGTGAAGGGTTAATGCTTGGCACTAGATCCAGATGAGTGATTACTGTCAAGTCCTGACTGCTTGCAGCCCAGAGAAAGAGAGAGACAGAGAGAGATCGCTGACAGTCACTAGACAGTTGGCTAGATAGACCAACAGCTGGTCTGGACATGGTGACAAGAAAAAAAAATCTGTACTCCAACACAAATTAAACTCTGATACCCCATTCATCCAGCTCATATCCGAGTCACTACACTGTCTGTTTTTACTCATGTAATATTACCAATAACTTTATGTTTCAGCTGCTGTTTACCTGCCAGCATCCAAGGCCCTGGCATTTGGCTGAGACTCATAGAAGAATCTCTTATGGTCACCAAGCCACACCTCTGCAACCCTCTTGGCATTCCTGTAACAGCAGAATTGGAGGCAGGGAGTGACTGTCATCCCAGCAGATGAGAGGCACACAGGCCACATCACCATCTTAGGTAAGCCTTTTTGGCCGCACATATTTGTTGATGTAATTCTGCTAAACTGTGATCAAGCAACTGACAAGTGTTCTCTTACTTAAAAGTCAAGATCATGTTCTTGTGATATGTGACATCCTGTAGTTTGGTAGACGCCAACATATTGGAGGAATTGGCTACCTCCATTTTTTCTGCTACCTTGAGCAGTACATTACTCTGCAGCATTAATTCCAAGCCACCAAACTACATGGCACTTCATTGCAGAGGACCATAAACTTGATATTGGCCATCGTGAGCACCTAATGTATCACATGTACAGGCCTTCAAAATCCATTTGGTCCAGTGGACTGGTTATTTAAAGCGTGCAGACCTGACTCTCACCTGAGATACGTGTTGGAATTGCCATTGGGGAATGTGTACGGATGTCTCTTTCGAAACACGTGTCCAACCCTACTGCAGGGCACCACCTCGACCTTTCCCCCACACAGCCAGCTCTTCAATGAAATTTCTGTTACAGATAAGCAACATTTTGATTGGCTGAGATGTCATTATAAAAGAAGGTTTCTTTGTTTTTAATGATTGATTACAAGGCATGCCACCATTCAAGTTCCTCAGTATGATAATAACAAATGTAATGAATTCTCCTGTACAAGAACAAGATGACAAACCTTAGGAGCTGTGTCTTGTAATATTTGTGTTAGACCATATGAACAGTGAGGTTAGCAGTTAGCCATGCTTTCTTACCTAAATTTTCCACTCCCCAAATCTGTAATCCTGAGTCAAACATCCCAAGCTTCTGAAACCATTCCCTGGACACTAAGAACAGGCCACCTGCAATGGCGGGACTCCTGCCAACAATGAAATTTTGAGTAGATTGCAACCAACATAAGTAAAAATATGTGTTTCATTACAAATGTACATCATTGCTAAAGACAATCAGAACTGTGGTGTCCATCGCCCAGGAAGATGGTCACTCACTTGTCACGTGTGGATTAACTGACAGCTGAGACAGTCTAATTGTTAAGTTCAGCAACCATCAGCTTTTCAGTGAAGAATGTATGCTATGGACTTTTACAGTGTTAGTAATCAACTATAAATGAATCCACTTGTTGGCTGATCATGATAAAAAAAAATAAGGCATACGGGTGGGGAAAGTCTTTGAATTTGTGTGCTGGCATGTACTGCTACACTGCAGCTACACAACTAAATGATATCTTCTGTGCACATTATATGCTGTTTATGAGACTGTGCTTTGTGTTTTGTGCATCATGTGACAATAAGCAGCCTGGTGCAGAGCAAGTAGTGTGTGCAGTGACACATGTGCATGTGATTTGATAGAGTAGCAATGTCTGGTGAACTAAGGCAACATTGGTAACTCACAGAAAAGGTTCCGTAGGATTACTGTGCTGTGCCTTCTGCTCGCTGCTCAGTGGGATCCATTTAAAGTGAAGACTCCAGTCAAATCCTATGACACAGAAGCCAATTTTTGTCACAACATTCTAATGAATCACACATTTATTTACCCCCCCCCCTGCCCCCCCACATTCACAAGTGCAGCTCAGACAACAAAGCTGTTACAGTATGTGACATGCAAATTGCCAGTTCACTTATTGCAGTGTAGAAACTTCTCACAAATTTAAATATTATCAATACTGTATTATTTGCTTGGTGTAACTGAGTGACCATGACACAGCCTTGATTGATTGTTATCCATAACAAACCATTGATTACCATCAATGGTTACAGTGTTTCACTAGAGTAGTACAATGCTGTGGTTACAGTCAGAGCTTGGTTTTGAGTGGCGTCACAAACAGGGCTTCTATAACTTCCAGGATGTCACAGTAATGCTAGAGCCTGGAATGTGATTATTATTGATACCAGCAGATTAGCATGATGGTTACAGTGTTCAGTGGAATAGCATTATGGTAGACCATAATGTTCTGCCTTATATTATGCAATTTATGTGACTGAGTGGGTCATGCCCCAGGCCATCTGTTATTGATAATGATCCATAATTCTTCATTATTATTGATAGCAGTCAGTTATTATGGATTGACTCGATCAGTGTTAGTTAGTATGCCATCAATATGGTCATAGGGGTTGAATTTGTGTTGTCTGCGAGGTACGCACTGAGGAAAAAGAAACAGTTTTTTTTTATAATTGAGGCATGAAGTGTTTACTGTGAAGTATGGATTAAGGCTGAAGAAAGAGTTGAGCATTGAACATATAATACAGCATTTAAAAACCAGATGGGAGCATTCTTATAGAAGAACTAAACACTTAATTTGCTTTAAGAATGAAGAAATGACTATGAAAGAGGCATTGGAGCAGCACCTGAATACTGTGGCAGCCCTTCTTGTTCTGGCACAGGGCTAGTTTTACATAATGCTTAACTGAATTGGGGTAGGTCAGAATAGCTTACAAACAGAAACAGTTGTCTAGCCAGCCTTACCTCCCTTGAGCTGTGAGGAGGATGAGCGATAATGGAATGTGTCTGTGTCTATCACATCAATGATTGGACTTGCTACAGTCATTGGGTCCTGCAACAAGACTGGTGCAGTGTTACACTGTTGGTACAGTCAGTGGGTCCTGCAACAAGACTGGTGCAGCATTACAATGTTGAAACAGACAGTGGGTCCTGCAACAAGACTGGTGCAGCATTACACTGTTGAAACAGTCAGTGGGTCCTGCAACAAAACTGGTGCAGTGTTACGCTGTTGATACAGTCAGTGGGTCCTGCAACAAAACTGGTGCAGTGTTACACTCTTGATACAGTCAGTGGGTCCTGCAACAAAACTGGTGCAGTGTTACACTCT
>Ga0136643_10007386_pt1 | contig 15894 bp, 4 predicted proteins | sample TergutLab28metaG_FD_96883 | JGI IMG/M metagenome (GOLD analysis project Ga0136643, IMG submission 96883) | Labiotermes labralis P1 segment gut microbial communities from Petit-Saut dam, French Guiana - Lab288 P1 (version 3) (version 3) | ecosystem: Host-associated > Arthropoda: Insects >... | reverse complement strand
GTAATTGTTTAAAAATAACCAACACGATGTCACTTGTGGACTATCCTTTATTTTCATGGGTAGTCGTCATTCACTCTCTACATGTTTCGAGCTTTCGGGAAGCTCATCATCAGGAGATCATTTATCTGTACAGTCAGCCTCTGGTATAGTGTATAATCTTTGCTGTGGCCCTCCCGTTCTCCTACGTGTTCTGCAGAACACGTAGGAGAACGGGAGGGCTACAGCAAATACTATATACCAGAAAGCTGACTGTACAGATAAATGATCTCCTGATGATGAGCTTCCCGAAAGCTCGAAACATGTAGAGAACGAATGACGACTACCCATGAAAATAAAGGATAGTCCACAAGTGACATCGTGTTGGTTATTTTTTAAACAAGCCTGCTTTTCTAAAGCTGATTCATTATTGCTTTATTTTTTCTACGCCTTTCGAAATGCACAGAAGATAAATACGAGTACAACGTCTAGTGGCAGATGGTGTAGAGGCTACTGGGCACATTAGCCAGTTGTTGCCACCACGTGCAACAAAACTTACTCTCAAGTCCAAATAAGAATATGCGCTTCTGCGCATACCCGCCTATGGCTTCGATGTGTACTATGATGATGATGATTATTATTATTATTATTATTATTATTATTATTATTATTATGACGACGATAATAATATTTTGTCAAAATATGGTAAGCAGGCCTTACAGTAAGTAAATGCTGATTAAATACCAAACGTTTTAGTGTCTATTGCGATTTTATTGTATAAATCTTCAGCATTTCCTCTACATATCCTAATTTGATGAAACATTTGTCCTAAATACGACAATTAGAGGATCAAAAACTGTGCGGTATGAAGTGTGTTTTCAACTATTAAGCGCATTCATAAATAAGACGAATTTGGCAGGTTCATTTTATTAGGTGAGTTCGCAAAATCGCGAAAGACGACTATTAGCTTCGTCATGTCTGTACGTTTGTCCGTATTGCTGTCCGTCCGTCCGTCTCTCCGCTCTCATGGAACGACTCGGCTCTTACTGAACGGATTTTGATGAAACTTGATATTTGAATATTTTTCGAACAATTGTACAGAACATTAAAGTTCAATCAAAATCTGACAAAAATAAAGGGTACTTTACCTATGAAGACATATGCACATTTATGATTTATCTCGCTGAATTCTTCTCAGAATGAGGAAAGTTTCATACAAGATTTGTTGAGAAAATCAAAACACTTTTATATGTTCAATACTTTTTTTTCGAAAATCGTGCTGTTTAAGAAAGAATGTGATTAAATATCGTAGAACCGGACAGGCCACAGATGACAATATGGCGCATGCGCATTTCATGCTGGATAACTAAGGCTACAAACACACACTCAGAACGTGTAACACTCACTGCTTTACCACGGTAAAATTGGGTACACGGAAGTGCCTCAATGTTATGTAACAGGTGCTTTGCCCGCCTTTGTATGAACACAAATAGCAACAACGGTATACAATAGCTGACGACAGTGCACGTGCAGTTTAATGTGATATTGTCTTATCAATTTACGAGGGGGGACACAAAAATAAAGATAATTTTTTTATGGAGGGGAGATGGGCGGTACTTCCTTCTGCTTCCGCTTGGTGCGTGTACGTGACTGCCCTCCGCATCAGTTGGCCAAGCGGCGTCCCTGAGGAAAGGTGTGTGATTTTTTTTCTTGAGCCTCTGCCATTGTTTTCGTCGATTTTTCGATGGCAGACTTAAAAGAACAACGTGTTTGCATCGAGTTTTGTTTCCTTTTGGGGAAAACAGCAGCAGAAACTGTCACAATGCTTCGTATATGCATTGCAATTACCTCCCTTCTGTATCAGTCTGATCTCATAAAAGAATCATAACCCTGAATATCTTACATCCCAACACAGTCATCGTTATGGGATCTGAATAAATTCTATAAATACCTAATCTAACACTAAGTGGAACTTTTTTTTGTCTCTTTCATGATACCACCTAGTCTTTGGAGACTAACTATGTATTTTATTCTCTCCTAAACTGCTACGTTGTCTATTTGCTGCAGGCGTCGCCCAACCGTTCAGCCTGCTTTATTCTGGCTCCTAATCATTCTTGAGGTTTTTTCTAGATCACACACAACGACGCATCACAATCGGTAGGACTCCTCTGGACGAGTGATCAGTTCGTCGCAGGGACCTCTACCTGACAACACACAACACTCACAACAGACCAAGCAGCCATACCCCCGGTGGGATTCGAACCCACAATCTGAGAGGGCGAGCGGTCGTAGACCTACGCCTTAGACCGCACGGCCACTGGGACCGGCACGTGGAACTAGTTTCGATGAAAATGAATCCATATTTCCTACATATAGTTCCCAATCAGACTATTAGAATTGTATTCCGTTTGAGTAAATTTTTAGACTGATGAACAAGCACCTCGCAATTTTATGTACTAAGATATCTTTGTTCTAGAAAAAAACCTTCTCCCGTATTCGAAGCTTTAGGATTCATAATAAAAGACAAAAAAACTTACAATTAAGCGCTTTATTCACAAATTGTTAGAGAGTGGAACTAAAATAAAATATAACCTAACAATCTAATTATAATGGCGTGTGGAGCAGAAGAGAAGGGAAGAGACATTTAATTTAATGAGAGCGATGTGATATCACGTACTTGCATAGAATTTCCACTTCAGAAATAATGCTCGAGATATATATTCCTACACAGCCTTCACGGTCAACACCTTCCAATGTGTTAAGTACGTCACAAGTTTACTTTTTTTTTTTTTTGTCGAAGTTAAACAACTAATCCTTAGGATTATCCAGTCCTCAGGTTATGACACGTAACTGGCACAGCACAAATCTAGCACTTACAACGGAGCTCTATGTTGGATCAAAGTAAACGTTATTATACAAAAAGCCAGACAACTTTGTAATAATATTTACTCCCTTAATATTTGAAACATTGTTCGGTCTGAAGTTACATAACACACAGATATTCAAATGTTGTTTCATTATTTTTAGTGTTTTGTTGAGCGTGCATCGTGATATAACCGTACAATAAGAAACAACAGGATGCACTATTTTCTATTAATTTATTTCAATGATAAGTCTGTACATGTTTCGAGCAGGCTTGCTGCTCATCATCAGGAGGATCAACTCAGTACAGACAGCAATTGGTATTGATGATGAGCAGCAAGCCTGCTCGAAACATGTATAGGATTATTATTGAAATAAATTAATAGAAAATACGTGTAGCGCATCTTGTTTCATATTATACGGATTGTTGTTCATTACAATGAACAACTTTTTAATACAGAGTTAATGTAAACTTATCTATGAATACAAACAGTTCTTACCTGAAGACATTTATGGTTTCACTCCACATCAAAATGTTTACAATTAGTGCGTTAAACGCCGCTGAACCCAGTGGCCGCGCGGTCAAAGACGAGAGTCTGCGGCCTCGCGCTCGATGCGATTAGGGGTTCAAATCCTGCCGGAGGCGCGTGTGTCTGTCCCTTGTGAGTGTTGTGTGTTGTCAGGCATAGGTCTCTGCGTCGGGCTGATCACTCGTCCAGAGGAGTCCAAAAGATTGTGATCGCAAAGCCTCAACATTGAGGAAAGTCTGGCCCACTGGAGGCTGTTGCGCCATAAAAAAAAATTAACCCTTATCCTGCCAACGTGGAGAATATGGTGAGCTCCTAATAATGCCAACAAATGGCAGATGGGATTTAATTCGGCGTTTAAAGGGTTAAACGCTTCGCATTGTGTTATTTTTAATCATTACTCATCTAAATAAAAACAAAAAGAATACCAGTATACATTTTATGCGTTATGTTATTTCACCTGTCCCAGCAAATATTGTCTTTACCTCTCTACAGAGTCCCCCCCCCCTCGATTTGCAGGATCACAATAAATAATCGCAATGTACCAAAACAAACGAAATCACTACTGCGTATTTGTTTTTCACTGTAGATTAAACATTCAAAATTTTTGAGTTTGCAACGCATTACACACGTGTAAACTCCAGAATGATGATGAATTGAAGTAATGCAAAATATCATATACCTATACACTATTGTGGCTGAATAATATATTCTTTCAGTTCCTTTATACAGGAAAAATAATCTCGCATTCGCTTGAGATGATCTGGATTTCAGTACGTTTTAGCCTAGCAATGGCTTTCCTTTCTTGTTATTTGTACTGCTGCTAACACACACCGACGTTACATGCTGGTAAGTAAATGGCAGTATGAAAGAGAATCAGATAAAATGCTATTTAATATGGGACTTCCTCTCATTGCTGATAAATATGGTAATTATAATAGAGGGTTACATGCAATACGATTTGACGTCGAGCAGCGAAAGTATGAGGTTATGATAAGGAAAGGAGGTGCTTTAAAATTTACAGAAAAATGAGTATTGATTAATAAAATGATGATATTCTGGACTCTCACACTGTGTACTCTGCAGACAGGTTCCAACATTCGAAGGAAATTGTTGCTTCCACTTTCAAGTTAGGAATGTTAAGCTCTTGCGTCTTTCTACGAAACCGGATTGTTTCAGAGCTTAGGGGGTCATAATCCTAATATTTACTGCGAAAAAAAAATCACAATTTCGTAATTGATAACTTTCTTAGAAGTAACTTTTATTTTAAAAAGCTTTTATTATTATTATTATTATTATTATTATTACATACTTACTATAATAGCATGTAACGGTAGGTCGTGTGTTAGTCTGGAATTAGTGTATCCCTATATTTGTCATTTTGAGTAAGCCAGCAAAGGATCGACTTCACCGCTACACACTGCTGCAAAGAAGTGGAAACAAAACCTGACTCTCGCGTCACAGGCTGCCTATTCTGCGCCTATTCTGCGCCATCCTAATTCTGTACGGTTTCAAACAAAAGCAACATTTTAGCTGCTTTTAGAGACTACTTTGATATGCAGCCTTCCTCAAGTAAGTCTTAGACTCTTTTTTATATTTAGTAATTGACCAACTTAATGCACAAATTCTTGTTTTAAAGAGTGTGATGATACCAGATGCTGTATAATACAATTTTGACTTCCTGATGATGGGCACAATATTGCTCGAAACATGTAGAGGAATATAATAAACTTATTTTAAAACAAGAACTTGTGCATTAAGTTGGTCAATTACTAAGATTAAGTCTTAGACATTTTGGCGAAGACGTTTCTAATTGCATGCAATATCTAATGTTCCTGCCGAAACAAAGCCTCGTGTCTGCTTACGCTTATTCTCCAATAAGGAAGGTCCGTTCCCAGATTGTTGCACAGATCGATATACCGGAAATTGACAAATATTAGCTAAGACACTTTTGATAGGATGTCTTTCGTGTATAGGTTCACAACAATAATTTTAACACAATAAAACCTTCTGTGCTGCACTTTATTTCATGTTCACGAGAAAAAAAAATATATACTCTTCTTATGCGCAGCTTGTACACTGCACGGCTGGAATAAGCCGCCATATCAATGGGCACCACCGAGAGCACTACGATCATAATAGAGGAGATGAGACACATATCTCCTGATAACCTAGCCGATAACACGAGTTCCACTTTCAAATGGACGACGTCCTGTACTTCCTATATTAATATGTTTCCGTCCGCGTGCTAAATACTGCACATAGCAGAAGAAGAGGCTTTGCGAGTTGAATTGCAGAATGTTGGTAATGTTATTTTACTTCACTTGGCACATAAAAAAGCTATCCCATTGCAGGCCTGGATAGACCCTTCTAGGTCACATGAAGTTGGTAAGGTTGTCAGCCCTACGCACCGGCCACCTTTACCACCCCCAGAGATTTCTCTGGTACTCATTTCTGTTGGAAGCTGAATCGACCCCACGTCCAGAGTGCGGCCGGAGGTATTATGTCAAAGAATGACTCCATCCGGAATCAAACCCGCGCCCTTCGGGTTTATAGCGAAGTGTCCCAACCAGCTGCGCCACCGTGTACCCCATTTGCGCATATTGTACAGGTAACTTTAAAAACTTTTAACATATCATAATATAAAATATCATTTCAATTACATCAATTGCAGCACGCCTTAAATAGCCCACCAGGACAGCTCAGTCGGTATACCGACTCCCTACGTGCTGGACAGTCCGGAGATCAAATCCCGATGGGGGCGAGATTTTCCGCACCAGTCCAGACTGCTCATGGAGCCCATCCAGCCTCCTAAACAGTGGATATAGAGTCTTTCCCGGGGGTAAAACGGCAGGGGCGTGGCTTTGACCACTCACCCCTATCCAGGGCCGAGGTTAAAGAAAGAGTAGAGCTATACGTCTACTCCACCCCATGAGCCTTCGTGGCCTGTCCTAAGATGAGCTGTACATTTACTTTTACCCTAAATAGCCCGTCTTCCACGATGATGCTCCTGGTGGTAATTTGGTGTGCTGAAAATGTGTCGGGATCGTAAAACATCTATAGTGTTCATAAATAATATTTGTATAGTGCCAGATTTTGTAGAACAGTTATACACGTTTTCTTTGTCTAATTTTACATTAATCGTGTCTTTTAACTCTGTTCTGTTTTAATAGACCTCAATTAAAATTGAAGTCTTCTGTAGTAACCTCTCATACCATAAAATATATATCCACGAAATTTTAATGTATTATGTCGTTTGTATTTATGCAAAGCGGTGAATTTGCGTTTGTAAAAGACAACTTACTGCTGTGAAAACCCTACAGTGTTGTTCATATAACCGTTGACATTGTTAAAATATGTAAAGCCATCATGTAAATTTACACACTGTAATCGCGTTATACACGCAACATGCCTCAGAACATAAATATAATGAGAAGGCGGGAAAGTGGTGGTAATTTATGGAATACGGATGAGATATCAACTGCGTTTACTCTTATCGGCTCAGTGTGTTGGCGTAAGTCCTACAAATGAACGGGCTTACATTAAGACATTCTGCAGCTGTAATAGACCTGTAAATCATAAGCAAGTGAAGGTACGTGCCATAGCAGGAAGCATGAGACAAGTAATGGCCAGTTTACAACCTTCTAAAAGCCCAAGATACTACACGAATAAACATGCTACTTTAACCTTGTGACTGTCAAATACTGTATGCATCTAATAGCGGAACTCTAAAAATGCATCAAGACAAACCCTGCTTACAACACCTACCACTGACAAATAATAATAAGCCCACATCCAATGTTAAAACTCTGTTATTGACATCCAGACTAGACACTTAGAATTTCAATATCCAGTAGTATTGGATGACTATGGGTACATCAAAAAATGCCTGCACTTTCGAAATATCTAATCCCAAACTTGTGTACAGGTAACACGTTGTAAAAATAATCGTTTTTCTGTGGAGCTAGAGTCCAACTCGGGACTAGACTGCCGAATTGTTGAGGTTTCTAGATCACGCACAATTAACACACACACACACACATTCAGTAGGGTTCCTCCGCACGAATGATCAGCTCGTCACACAATCAGCTAACTGAACAACATGCAACAAACACAACAGATTAACATCCATGCTCTCAGCGGGATTCGAAACTGCGATCCAGCAATCGAACAGCCGCAGACCACGCTTTAGACCGAACGTTCATCGGGATCGGAATTACTGTTGTTATTATTATTATCATAATCATTATCACCATCATAATCATTATCAGCAACTTTATTGCAGGAAAACCACACAAAGGGTATTTTCGTTGTTACATCGTGCATGTTGTTGAGTTAATTATTACACCAACTACTGCACATATATAAAATTTATAAAATTTACACATTAAAACGCTCCGACATGTTTCGGTCCTAGGACCATCATCAGGGAGCCATATCGTCCTTTGCTAAAGTCACACTATAAAAAGTCACATTAATTTCGCTGTACCGGTTGGGTATTGTGGCAGCATGCCGTGTTGTGTAATGTTATGTTGCGAAGAGTGCCCTGCTACGGACGTGCATTCTGTGCTTCGTTGCGTGATCACGCAACGAAGCACAGAATGCACGTCCGTAGCAGGGCACTCTTCGCAACATAACATTACACAACACGGCATGCTGCCACAATACCCAACCGGTACAGCGAAATTAATGTGACTTTTTATAGTGTGACTTTAGCAAAGGACGATATGGCTCCCTGATGATGGTCCTAGGACCGAAACATGTCGGAGCGTTTTAATGTGTAAATTTTATAAATTTTATATATGTGCAGTAGTTGGTGTAATAATTAACTCAACAACATGCACGATGTAACAACGAAAATACCCTTTGTGTGGTTTTCCTGCAATAAAGTTGCTGATAATGATTATGATGGTGATAATGATTATGATAATAATAATAACAACAGTAATTCCGATCCCGATGAACGTTCGGTCTAAAGCGTGGTCTGCGGCTGTTCGATTGCTGGATCGCAGTTTCGAATCCCGCTGAGAGCATGGATGTTAATCTGTTGTGTTTGTTGCATGTTGTTCAGTTAGCTGATTGTGTGACGAGCTGATCATTCGTGCGGAGGAACCCTACTGAATGTGTGTGTGTGTGTGTTAATTGTGCGTGATCTAGAAACCTCAACAATTCGGCAGTCTAGTCCCGAGTTGGACTCTAGCTCCACAGAAAAACGATTATTTTTACAACGTGTTACCTGTACACAAGTTTGGGATTAGATATTTCGAAAGTGCAGGCATTTTTTGATGTACCCATAGTCATCCAATACTACTGGATATTGAAATTCTAAGTGTCTAGTCTGGATGTCAATAACAGAGTTTTAACATTGGATGTGGGCTTATTATTATTTGTCAGTGGTAGGTGTTGTAAGCAGGGTTTGTCTTGATGCATTTTTAGAGTTCCGCTATTAGATGCATACAGTATTTGACAGTCACAAGGTTAAAGTAGCATGTTTATTCGTGTAGTATCTTGGGCTTTTAGAAGGTTGTAAACTGGCCATTACTTGTCTCATGCTTCCTGCTATGGCACGTACCTTCACTTGCTTATGATTTACAGGTCTATTACAGCTGCAGAATGTCTTAATGTAAGCCCGTTCATTTGTAGGACTTACGCCAACACACTGAGCCGATAAGAGTAAACGCAGTTGATATCTCATCCGTATTCCATAAATTACCACCACTTTCCCGCCTTCTCATTATATTTATGTTCTGAGGCATGTTGCGTGTATAACGCGATTACAGTGTGTAAATTTACATGATGGCTTTACATATTTTAACAATGTCAACGGTTATATGAACAACACTGTAGGGTTTTCACAGCAGTAAGTTGTCTTTTACAAACGCAAATTCACCGCTTTGCATAAATACAAACGACATAATACATTAAAATTTCGTGGATATATATTTTATGGTATGAGAGGTTACTACAGAAGACTTCAATTTTAATTGAGGTCTATTAAAACAGAACAGAGTTAAAAGACACGATTAATGTAAAATTAGACAAAGAAAACGTGTATAACTGTTCTACAAAATCTGGCACTATACAAATATTATTTATGAACACTATAGATGTTTTACGATCCCGACACATTTTCAGCACACCAAATTACCACCAGGAGCATCATCGTGGAAGACGGGCTATTTAGGGTAAAAGTAAATGTACAGCTCATCTTAGGACAGGCCACGAAGGCTCATGGGGTGGAGTAGACGTATAGCTCTACTCTTTCTTTAACCTCGGCCCTGGATAGGGGTGAGTGGTCAAAGCCACGCCCCTGCCGTTTTACCCCCGGGAAAGACTCTATATCCACTGTTTAGGAGGCTGGATGGGCTCCATGAGCAGTCTGGACTGGTGCGGAAAATCTCGCCCCCATCGGGATTTGATCTCCGGACTGTCCAGCACGTAGGGAGTCGGTATACCGACTGAGCTGTCCTGGTGGGCTATTTAAGGCGTGCTGCAATTGATGTAATTGAAATGATATTTTATATTATGATATGTTAAAAGTTTTTAAAGTTACCTGTACAATATGCGCAAATGGGGTACACGGTGGCGCAGCTGGTTGGGACACTTCGCTATAAACCCGAAGGGCGCGGGTTTGATTCCGGATGGAGTCATTCTTTGACATAATACCTCCGGCCGCACTCTGGACGTGGGGTCGATTCAGCTTCCAACAGAAATGAGTACCAGAGAAATCTCTGGGGGTGGTAAAGGTGGCCGGTGCGTAGGGCTGACAACCTTACCAACTTCATGTGACCTAGAAGGGTCTATCCAGGCCTGCAATGGGATAGCTTTTTTATGTGCCAAGTGAAGTAAAATAACATTACCAACATTCTGCAATTCAACTCGCAAAGCCTCTTCTTCTGCTATGTGCAGTATTTAGCACGCGGACGGAAACATATTAATATAGGAAGTACAGGACGTCGTCCATTTGAAAGTGGAACTCGTGTTATCGGCTAGGTTATCAGGAGATATGTGTCTCATCTCCTCTATTATGATCGTAGTGCTCTCGGTGGTGCCCATTGATATGGCGGCTTATTCCAGCCGTGCAGTGTACAAGCTGCGCATAAGAAGAGTATATATTTTTTTTTCTCGTGAACATGAAATAAAGTGCAGCACAGAAGGTTTTATTGTGTTAAAATTATTGTTGTGAACCTATACACGAAAGACATCCTATCAAAAGTGTCTTAGCTAATATTTGTCAATTTCCGGTATATCGATCTGTGCAACAATCTGGGAACGGACCTTCCTTATTGGAGAATAAGCGTAAGCAGACACGAGGCTTTGTTTCGGCAGGAACATTAGATATTGCATGCAATTAGAAACGTCTTCGCCAAAATGTCTAAGACTTAATCTTAGTAATTGACCAACTTAATGCACAAGTTCTTGTTTTAAAATAAGTTTATTATATTCCTCTACATGTTTCGAGCAATATTGTGCCCATCATCAGGAAGTCAAAATTGTATTATACAGCATCTGGTATCATCACACTCTTTAAAACAAGAATTTGTGCATTAAGTTGGTCAATTACTAAATATAAAAAAGAGTCTAAGACTTACTTGAGGAAGGCTGCATATCAAAGTAGTCTCTAAAAGCAGCTAAAATGTTGCTTTTGTTTGAAACCGTACAGAATTAGGATGGCGCAGAATAGGCGCAGAATAGGCAGCCTGTGACGCGAGAGTCAGGTTTTGTTTCCACTTCTTTGCAGCAGTGTGTAGCGGTGAAGTCGATCCTTTGCTGGCTTACTCAAAATGACAAATATAGGGATACACTAATTCCAGACTAACACACGACCTACCGTTACATGCTATTATAGTAAGTATGTAATAATAATAATAATAATAATAATAATAAAAGCTTTTTAAAATAAAAGTTACTTCTAAGAAAGTTATCAATTACGAAATTGTGATTTTTTTTTCGCAGTAAATATTAGGATTATGACCCCCTAAGCTCTGAAACAATCCGGTTTCGTAGAAAGACGCAAGAGCTTAACATTCCTAACTTGAAAGTGGAAGCAACAATTTCCTTCGAATGTTGGAACCTGTCTGCAGAGTACACAGTGTGAGAGTCCAGAATATCATCATTTTATTAATCAATACTCATTTTTCTGTAAATTTTAAAGCACCTCCTTTCCTTATCATAACCTCATACTTTCGCTGCTCGACGTCAAATCGTATTGCATGTAACCCTCTATTATAATTACCATATTTATCAGCAATGAGAGGAAGTCCCATATTAAATAGCATTTTATCTGATTCTCTTTCATACTGCCATTTACTTACCAGCATGTAACGTCGGTGTGTGTTAGCAGCAGTACAAATAACAAGAAAGGAAAGCCATTGCTAGGCTAAAACGTACTGAAATCCAGATCATCTCAAGCGAATGCGAGATTATTTTTCCTGTATAAAGGAACTGAAAGAATATATTATTCAGCCACAATAGTGTATAGGTATATGATATTTTGCATTACTTCAATTCATCATCATTCTGGAGTTTACACGTGTGTAATGCGTTGCAAACTCAAAAATTTTGAATGTTTAATCTACAGTGAAAAACAAATACGCAGTAGTGATTTCGTTTGTTTTGGTACATTGCGATTATTTATTGTGATCCTGCAAATCGAGGGGGGGGGGACTCTGTAGAGAGGTAAAGACAATATTTGCTGGGACAGGTGAAATAACATAACGCATAAAATGTATACTGGTATTCTTTTTGTTTTTATTTAGATGAGTAATGATTAAAAATAACACAATGCGAAGCGTTTAACCCTTTAAACGCCGAATTAAATCCCATCTGCCATTTGTTGGCATTATTAGGAGCTCACCATATTCTCCACGTTGGCAGGATAAGGGTTAATTTTTTTTTATGGCGCAACAGCCTCCAGTGGGCCAGACTTTCCTCAATGTTGAGGCTTTGCGATCACAATCTTTTGGACTCCTCTGGACGAGTGATCAGCCCGACGCAGAGACCTATGCCTGACAACACACAACACTCACAAGGGACAGACACACGCGCCTCCGGCAGGATTTGAACCCCTAATCGCATCGAGCGCGAGGCCGCAGACTCTCGTCTTTGACCGCGCGGCCACTGGGTTCAGCGGCGTTTAACGCACTAATTGTAAACATTTTGATGTGGAGTGAAACCATAAATGTCTTCAGGTAAGAACTGTTTGTATTCATAGATAAGTTTACATTAACTCTGTATTAAAAAGTTGTTCATTGTAATGAACAACAATCCGTATAATATGAAACAAGATGCGCTACACGTATTTTCTATTAATTTATTTCAATAATAATCCTATACATGTTTCGAGCAGGCTTGCTGCTCATCATCAATACCAATTGCTGTCTGTACTGAGTTGATCCTCCTGATGATGAGCAGCAAGCCTGCTCGAAACATGTACAGACTTATCATTGAAATAAATTAATAGAAAATAGTGCATCCTGTTGTTTCTTATTGTACGGTTATATCACGATGCACGCTCAACAAAACACTAAAAATAATGAAACAACATTTGAATATCTGTGTGTTATGTAACTTCAGACCGAACAATGTTTCAAATATTAAGGGAGTAAATATTATTACAAAGTTGTCTGGCTTTTTGTATAATAACGTTTACTTTGATCCAACATAGAGCTCCGTTGTAAGTGCTAGATTTGTGCTGTGCCAGTTACGTGTCATAACCTGAGGACTGGATAATCCTAAGGATTAGTTGTTTAACTTCGACAAAAAAAAAAAAAAGTAAACTTGTGACGTACTTAACACATTGGAAGGTGTTGACCGTGAAGGCTGTGTAGGAATATATATCTCGAGCATTATTTCTGAAGTGGAAATTCTATGCAAGTACGTGATATCACATCGCTCTCATTAAATTAAATGTCTCTTCCCTTCTCTTCTGCTCCACACGCCATTATAATTAGATTGTTAGGTTATATTTTATTTTAGTTCCACTCTCTAACAATTTGTGAATAAAGCGCTTAATTGTAAGTTTTTTTGTCTTTTATTATGAATCCTAAAGCTTCGAATACGGGAGAAGGTTTTTTTCTAGAACAAAGATATCTTAGTACATAAAATTGCGAGGTGCTTGTTCATCAGTCTAAAAATTTACTCAAACGGAATACAATTCTAATAGTCTGATTGGGAACTATATGTAGGAAATATGGATTCATTTTCATCGAAACTAGTTCCACGTGCCGGTCCCAGTGGCCGTGCGGTCTAAGGCGTAGGTCTACGACCGCTCGCCCTCTCAGATTGTGGGTTCGAATCCCACCGGGGGTATGGCTGCTTGGTCTGTTGTGAGTGTTGTGTGTTGTCAGGTAGAGGTCCCTGCGACGAACTGATCACTCGTCCAGAGGAGTCCTACCGATTGTGATGCGTCGTTGTGTGTGATCTAGAAAAAACCTCAAGAATGATTAGGAGCCAGAATAAAGCAGGCTGAACGGTTGGGCGACGCCTGCAGCAAATAGACAACGTAGCAGTTTAGGAGAGAATAAAATACATAGTTAGTCTCCAAAGACTAGGTGGTATCATGAAAGAGACAAAAAAAAGTTCCACTTAGTGTTAGATTAGGTATTTATAGAATTTATTCAGATCCCATAACGATGACTGTGTTGGGATGTAAGATATTCAGGGTTATGATTCTTTTATGAGATCAGACTGATACAGAAGGGAGGTAATTGCAATGCATATACGAAGCATTGTGACAGTTTCTGCTGCTGTTTTCCCCAAAAGGAAACAAAACTCGATGCAAACACGTTGTTCTTTTAAGTCTGCCATCGAAAAATCGACGAAAACAATGGCAGAGGCTCAAGAAAAAAAATCACACACCTTTCCTCAGGGACGCCGCTTGGCCAACTGATGCGGAGGGCAGTCACGTACACGCACCAAGCGGAAGCAGAAGGAAGTACCGCCCATCTCCCCTCCATAAAAAAATTATCTTTATTTTTGTGTCCCCCCTCGTAAATTGATAAGACAATATCACATTAAACTGCACGTGCACTGTCGTCAGCTATTGTATACCGTTGTTGCTATTTGTGTTCATACAAAGGCGGGCAAAGCACCTGTTACATAACATTGAGGCACTTCCGTGTACCCAATTTTACCGTGGTAAAGCAGTGAGTGTTACACGTTCTGAGTGTGTGTTTGTAGCCTTAGTTATCCAGCATGAAATGCGCATGCGCCATATTGTCATCTGTGGCCTGTCCGGTTCTACGATATTTAATCACATTCTTTCTTAAACAGCACGATTTTCGAAAAAAAAGTATTGAACATATAAAAGTGTTTTGATTTTCTCAACAAATCTTGTATGAAACTTTCCTCATTCTGAGAAGAATTCAGCGAGATAAATCATAAATGTGCATATGTCTTCATAGGTAAAGTACCCTTTATTTTTGTCAGATTTTGATTGAACTTTAATGTTCTGTACAATTGTTCGAAAAATATTCAAATATCAAGTTTCATCAAAATCCGTTCAGTAAGAGCCGAGTCGTTCCATGAGAGCGGAGAGACGGACGGACGGACAGCAATACGGACAAACGTACAGACATGACGAAGCTAATAGTCGTCTTTCGCGATTTTGCGAACTCACCTAATAAAATGAACCTGCCAAATTCGTCTTATTTATGAATGCGCTTAATAGTTGAAAACACACTTCATACCGCACAGTTTTTGATCCTCTAATTGTCGTATTTAGGACAAATGTTTCATCAAATTAGGATATGTAGAGGAAATGCTGAAGATTTATACAATAAAATCGCAATAGACACTAAAACGTTTGGTATTTAATCAGCATTTACTTACTGTAAGGCCTGCTTACCATATTTTGACAAAATATTATTATCGTCGTCATAATAATAATAATAATAATAATAATAATAATAATAATAATCATCATCATCATAGTACACATCGAAGCCATAGGCGGGTATGCGCAGAAGCGCATATTCTTATTTGGACTTGAGAGTAAGTTTTGTTGCACGTGGTGGCAACAACTGGCTAATGTGCCCAGTAGCCTCTACACCATCTGCCACTAGACGTTGTACTCGTATTTATCTTCTGTGCATTTCGAAAGGCGTAGAAAAAATAAAGCAATAATGAATCAGCTTTAGAAAAGCAGGCTTGTTTAAAAAATAACCAACACGATGTCACTTGTGGACTATCCTTTATTTTCATGGGTAGTCGTCATTCGTTCTCTACATGTTTCGAGCTTTCGGGAAGCTCATCATCAGGAGATCATTTATCTGTACAGTCAGCTTTCTGGTATATAGTATTTGCTGTAGCCCTCCCGTTCTCCTACGTGTTCTGCAGAACACGTAGGAGAACGGGAGGGCCACAGCAAAGATTATACACTATACCAGAGGCTGACTGTACAGATAAATGATCTCCTGATGATGAGCTTCCCGAAAGCTCGAAACATGTAGAGAGTGAATGACGACTACCCATGAAAATAAAGGATAGTCCACAAGTGACATCGTGTTGGTTATTTTTAAACAATTAC
>Ga0136643_10007384_pt1 | contig 15897 bp, 12 predicted proteins | sample TergutLab28metaG_FD_96883 | JGI IMG/M metagenome (GOLD analysis project Ga0136643, IMG submission 96883) | Labiotermes labralis P1 segment gut microbial communities from Petit-Saut dam, French Guiana - Lab288 P1 (version 3) (version 3) | ecosystem: Host-associated > Arthropoda: Insects >... | reverse complement strand
TCAATCACATAAATCAAGGCCACGTATGTGCACTGTCACTGGGACTGCACGACTTCCTTCAGTTTACCTCTAATATGTCTCTGCCCATCTGGGCCATTTTCTAGGATTTCGGTACAATACAAGTGGAAACATAGAAGCATTAAATTTATGCTTTGTGATAAAGTGGAATAATTTACATTGAATTTGGACTAAAATAATATAATAAATACGTAAAAATCAGCACGCGATGTCCTACTTCTTTTGTGAGTCCACAGTGTACAGCCGAGCGGTTCAAGAAAGAAGGAAAATCTGTCCTTGTTACATCCTCGCCTGCTTCAAAAATAACTCTGTGTGTGTGTGTGTGTGTGTGTGTGTGTGGAAAAATCTCGTGATAAGTGGGTCCCTGTCACCACGCATGGAACGTCCTCATATTGCGGATGAAGGAACGGCCTCCATTATGGTGGGTAGCGGCGAATATATACTGAATAAGCAGTCGCGGACAGCTGACAAGGGTAGGCCCTCCATCTTGGGGTTTGGGCGAGGTGCTGACAACTCCTTGTCTTAAAAACTGGCTTTGTTACGAAACATAAACACGTGCCTCGGACATGGACTGGCACTTTGGTAGACCAAAGATAGATCTTAAGGAAGTGGGAGGTGAAGGCATGGACTGGATCGATCTGGCTGAAGATAGGGACAGGTGGCGGGCACTTGTGAATGCGGTAATGAACCTTCGCGTTCCATAAAATGCGGGGAATTTCTTGACTAGCTTAGAACAGTTTAGCTTCTCAAGAAGGACTCTGGTACATGGAGTAAGTAAGTAAGATGGATAAAAACTTCTTTGTATGTAAGTACTTACGGAATTGGTGTGTGTATATGTAGGCTTACATAAGATATATAAATATGTATATGTATGTAGTGTGTGTGCGTTGGCACTGGTATATATATATATATATACACACACACACACAAACACATACGCTCTTATATACAGTTCACACAGTTACTAGACTAGGGAGAGAAATGTCTCGGCTTCGAATCCAAGTTCGAGGACGATACTTCGTTTCCAAAATGTCCGGAGCGGTTCTGCGGCCAACCCAGCCTCCTATCAAATAGGCACCGGATTTTTTTTTCGGGGGTAATGCGACCAGAGCATTAAGTTAACCATTCATCTCCACATGGGGCTGAGGTTGGTTACGCGTCGAACTATAATTCTACCCCCTCTCCCCACGTGCCCTCATGTTGTGTACAGCGAAAACAAGTAACTCTAGTTCACATCTGAATAACCTATTTCTGTGAATATGTGTTAATGTCGGTGATTAAAATTACAGCCTCTGCTCACAGACGATCAGCTTGTGAGGATCCGGTCACCACCCCAGCTGCAGCTCGAAGCTGGTAGGATAATGTGGGACAAGCACTCGCCATCTCTCTCTCTCTCTCTCTGTCAAGAGGGGTATAATCCTGCCACGTGAGCGGGCGTTTGCACTTTTGTCATCAGCAGTTGAAGAGAAACCCAAGCTGTTTGTCAAGTATCATATTATCATTCAGAATTAGTGCGATTCGTTTCCTTCAACTATTGCAAACGTTATACCAAATAATAATGATTCGCAAACTGTCACCAAGCAGATTAGTTCAGCGTTAACGCTTCTGCCTTGTGTTCGGAATTTACCCATAGCTTCAGTTACTGCCACGATACAAGAAACACTTTCTCGGTTTTCCTCATTTCCTTCACCGCGAACGCAAGACCCCGGTGTAGGGCTCAGTGCCCAAACTGACAGTAATGATTCCTTCGTCTCAAATGTCTGTTCATTAGAAGTCCATCTGACTTTGGTTTACTTCTTTTTCCTTAGACCCCCCCGAAGAATCCACTGAAATATTCCACATCCTCCTTCCCTACCTTCACCACTTCACCATTCATTATCATATTCCACATCCTCCTTCCCTACCTTCACCACTTCACCATTCATTATCATATTCCACATCCTCCTTCCCTACCTTCACCACTTCACCATTCATTATCATATTCCTCTCACATGGTGTGGGCCTGTGGCGTAGTTTGTTGATGCACTGCGCTACAAGCCGGAAGGTCGCGGGTTCAATTCGCGATTGAGTAATTGGAAATTTTCATTGGCTTAATCCAGCCGGCCAGAGTATGGCCCTGGAGTCGGCTCAGTCTTTATCAGAGAATAGTACCAGGAATATCTGCTGGAGTTTAAAGGCGGACGGTGCGTGGGGATGACCTCAACACCTTCACGTTGTGATTGTCTAGAAATTCTAGGAGCTCTAAGAGCCTGTCCAGTCCTATAATGGGATTGGGATAGTTTTACCATTATTCACTTTGTATTTTGACCCTCTGCAGTTGAAGTATCGACAGTCAATTATAAGTGAAACCGAGTGAGTTCGTCGTCTGTATAATGGCTCTATGAACTCCAGGGATTATTGATCTTCAGGCGACATCAGGTGACGTTTATCTGCAGGTGATGAATCTCAGCGGGATCCGCCTCGAGGTTTCTCAGACATAACTTAAGAGAAACGGATGGACGTAACCTCCGAACAATTCGCTCACTCCCATGCAGGCTACTTCTTGCAAAACACGTATAAAATCAAATATAATTGATCATTTCACGCCCCTCTCTGTACATCTCCGGAACAAATTGTACTTGGTCCTCAATAAAGTCGTTACGCTATTAACAGTTCTTCATGGTTATCACAATGATTACCGTCTCCTGTGCACGGCGGAGAGCTCGATGACAGTTTTCACTTAAATAATTCGCGGCATCCGTAACCAAGTACATTAGGCCACGTGCCCTCTGCAAGCTTTCTCACGACATGAAGGGCTGGCCTCCGGTTACGCTTTTGAACTACACACTTCGTGAATTTCCTTGCGGCTCATTTAACCGTTGTGTTCTACCTCCACCAAGAAGTCTCTCTTCATCAGATCTGAGGTTTTCGGGTCCTGACTGTGTCTTCTGGTTCGTAAAGCTGTGTAATCTGGCAAAAATCCACCGACATTACGAAAAAGACGGAAGAAAAACCGGATGTCTCAGAAACGTCGAAAAATTTATAATATACGCTGTCACATTCCGGAAGACGATAGAAAGCGATATTGTTTTCCGACGTCTGCAATTTTACGGAAGCAAGACGAGATCAATGACGCATTTAAGTACGACCAACTGGAGCAAACTGGCTGAACAGCAGTGCGTCTGATTCTAAATACAGAGGATTTTGTTCCAGAATAGTTACCAGTTACATTCAACATAACTAATTATTATATTATATTATATTATATTATATTATATTATATTATATTATATTATATTATAATTACAGATGCACGGCTACATGTTTCAACCACTATGTGGTCATCCTCGGACCGCTAAAATACATAAAAACCAAAATTACAATTGGAAAAAATGAAGCTCGAATCTACTTCCGGTGCATGCAATAATCATTGATATATTTCCGAGGTGTTCGAGGTCGGAAGATACGTAAATGTGTCGCTTCTGCTTTTGGATAATTAAATACAAGGCCATCAAGACGTAGGTTAATGGAGGTTTAGACAGGACCAAGAGTGGTCAGTTTCACGCAGCGGTCACCGTATATATATATAAAACCTTTCCTACTAGGCGCTATGGAGGGGAGAAAAGTGTCGCCCTCCACCAGAAATCGAATCCTTATTTTCTTCTTCCAGCCCGTAACCTGGTCACTTGACTGGTTGCGTTATCCTGGCACAATTTTCGAGATTTTACTTAGTTAAATTAGAATACACAAATAACAACTCAATAACTCCATGCGGCAGGATTCTTCTTGATAAGCTTATAGTTCCTCAGCTAATCAAGAAATTCCCTACGCTTTATGAACACCGAAAGTTTATAAACGTGTTGACAAAAACGACACTTATTTTGAGTCCTGAACCAATTTAACATACAAGAGGGTAACATCAAAAGAGACATTCAAAAATTGAATTGTGTAATGTGGACCGGACTACATTAGAAACCACGTTACGTAAAATACATGCCATAGCAATTCCTACAGCATTACTTCCTATTCATTATATTTATAAATAAACAGTGCAAAATAATCTGAAAATGAAGCAATGGATATGTGACGTCAATATAACGTATGGTCAAAAAATTTGTACGGTCCAGGAGTTTGAAAAAATAGGTTTAATAACCCATAGGGAAAATATGACACAATTGTGTATTCTACATTATCATGTCCAAATAACAGATTCCAGTTGGTCAATCTGGTAAATGTCGCCTATTAATTTTGGCCGAAATCACAGCCAAATAGCACAGACATATGAACAATGTTTAGGCTTCTTTTTTATATAATTGTTTTCATGAAGTTCAGAAAATAAAACCCTAACGCGGTTTACATCGCCGTATTTTCATTTTGGAAACTACTGAATGGATTTCCATTAAATTTGGCATATGTGTCCAAGCTGAAATGTATGGGGAGGACACATTTCCTCATATCAATAGCAAGGTAGGTATAATTCTAATCCTTAGGCTTTCGCAGCAGACATTCAGTAAGTTTAATCGCCTCTCGGTTTTAGACCACAGAAAGCACACCGACGTTTCGGTAAACGTTACAAATGTCATCTTTATCGTGGAAACTATAACACTTGAAGCAATCTTCGTTCCTCTACGAATGTATGATCTTGAAAGTCGAACAAGCGTTTGTGTAAACTCTATTTCCCATGAAGATCAAAAAAGAATTTTCTCTTCTTTTTTTTCAATTACAATTCTCAAAAATTTGTAAATAAATAAAATTATTTAGAGCACGTTATTTTTTACAGTTCTTTTACAAAATCTTTAAACGGTTAATACTAAATATTTACTCTTTGTATTCGTCAAAAAACAAAAAACAAAATCAAGCAACAAAATTATGTAAAGCAATATATGACTTGAACTTACCATCGTAACCAACTTTCGATTTTAAAGTTTTTATATACAGAGAAATATAGAGTGACAAAATTTTAAGTAATCAAAAAATTACAATGGGGAGCAGAAAAAATACTATTTATCGTACATACGTCAGGAACTAATTAATCCACCTAAAAAAAATCTGAAAAAATGTGGAAAAGGGAAATAAAATCATGAAATACGCAGAAAGATTAAAGAATATTTAAGAGTGGGGAGTGAAATGGGTCGTGAGTTAGAAGAATGAGAATTTCTAAAAGAGGGGGAAACCTATAAGGAAGAGAGGTAGGAGTCTATTAGGGTAACATGCTACTTTAATACTCGATTAATTTAAAAACAAATGTTAAAATTAAGAAAAAAAATCTTATTTCCTTGCTCCTACCTGTACCCTGGCCTCGGTCAGATCTATCTTCATGGCGATCTCTTCCCTTGTGTATATATCTGGATAGTGTGTCTCCTGGAAGGCCCGCTCCAGTTCCTTGAGCTGTGCCGAAGTGAAAGTCGTACGGATTCGCCTCTGTTTCCGTTTCTCCGTCAGTACTCCTTCGTGGCCAGGATACACCTTGTATGGCAACCCCGCTGGAAAACATTGTAACATCATGAAGGACATGTGTACATACAGAATTAGGCGATTTCCACATATTATCGACATTACACACTGTATCATATAGCAATACTGGTCAAAAACATAAGAACAGTCCGCAGTCTCTAGTACGTGTGTTTAACATAAGCACCGAACGTTGCGGTCGAGAGCGTACCGCCTATTCATCGCATTCGCGAAATCGCAGGTTCAAGTCTGTGTCCAAAGACCGGTTATCTGCTTGAGGGTTTTGGAGATTTCTTCAGTCCTACAGAAGGATTCTAGGATGGTACCTCATACAAAGACATGGCCCCTTCTTTCGACATCATTTCCAAATCAGTATTCACTAATTACTCCACCATGACGCTATGTAGGACTAGTGTTATTTACTGAGAGCTTCGTTACAGATATCTTAAATAAATGAAATACACTGCTAGATTTGAAGCTCTCAGAGAGGTGTTGTTGAAGGCTTCAGTCTTCTGAGGTGTTATACTGAGAAGTAGTTTCAGACTTTTCGAAGAAACGTAGTGCTTTCACCATCAGAATCAAGTAGTGATAGAAACACAAAAATCTGCTTAAGATACGGTTACTCGTTAGACCATTCTATTAATTTCGGCAAATATTATCTGAATTGTGTTTTCATATTTTTGAAGGTTTAATAAGGAGCTAAACAGGCAGCCTACAGTCCATCACATTCTCAACACAAGGAGCTTCGCGTCGAATTACGTTCACCAGCAAGGATCAGTGCCTAATTGCGTGGTATAAAATTACAAAATTATATAGTCATACACAACTCTCAATTTATTAGAAGTGTTAGTTGTATTTCTAGCTACATGTTTCGGCTCATTTTAATAATTTTATACCACGTATATTATTCATATAAAACACAACGGGGATGCTGACTTGAAAACTGAAAAAAAGCCTAATTGCGTGTACAAGGACCGGGAACCGCAACGGTTGAACGACAGCTGGTGTATTGATTCAGCCCCAGTCGCACCTACAACATCTACAAGTACAGCTGTGTGGTTTGGCTCCTCATTGAAGTGGTTAATTAACTTCACTTACAAGGAGTCTAAATCCCGGCCCGCTTGTATTTCCATGTTTAAATTAACACATGAAACCGCACGCACACGGAACACAGTGTGGAGACCAAGATTTCGTATCGGCATAAGCATGTGGCTTACAGTATGAACTCGAAGCACGACGCCTATGTAGGTGTAAAGTAAAGAGAGAGAAAGAAAGAAAGAAAGAAGAGAACTGGAAGACGACATAAAAAAGCAGTCCCATTAGAGGCCTGCAGTGGCCCAGAGGGTTCCAGGAAGTTAAGGTTCCCAGATTTCATGACAACAGCACAGGGTGGTGGTAAGGTTGTCAGCCTTACGCACCGGCCGCCTTTACCCCCAGGAAATGATCCTGGTAGTCATTTCTGTTAGAGGCTGAGTCGACCCCAGGGCCATAGTGCGATCGGAAGGATTATGTCAATGAAAAATTCCAATGACACCAACTGGGATCGAACAAGCGACCTCCCGAATTGTAGCACAGCAACTTAACCACTGTGCTACCGCGGTCCCCACATAAATAACCACAAAATGTAAATTTTCGTGGGTCACCAAATAAGGAGAGGGGGTTATTGCGTAGAGAAATTTGCCTGTGAAAATTCGTGAGGAAGAGTTATGTATATATTTTTCGTTTATTAGCCCCTATTCTTGGTTTTGTTAACAATGCTTTCAGGTACTCAGTTTCGGTTACACGTTGTTCAATAGTTAAAAGATAAGTATGTGATAAAATTTAAAAAAACTCTAATGGAGCATTCGTTCCTTGCATTGTTATCAGTAATTTGCCTAGCGAGATCGAATAAACCCACAAGAACTCAGGATAGCCGGTCTGTGGCTAGATATTTAGAGCAGCGCCCTCCCGACCATGAAGCAGGACTACTCACAGATTGACAGCAGCGGTCGGTCCGAAATTTAAACACATATTTTCTGCCTCCACATTCTTGGACAAGAGAAACAAAAAGGTTATTCTAAGACTGCGTCACGAACTTAAAGACTGTTAATTCATTAAACAGAGCACTGAAACTACGTATACAGCCTTTATCACGTGTGTACAGGTGCATGTAAGGTATGCATCCTACTTGCAGGTTTACGCATAATAAGGATATCCTTCCTTATACTTCGCATTTTCGCAGCGATGATGCAGATCTTGAGCCCAGGAATCCAAAATGCCAGCCTGAGATCCTTAGTCTGAAAATACTGGACCTAATTAGCCAACACACATAAATTAGTAGGCCAGTCGGAGCTAACCACCTGCTCACCGCTTTGTGTTGCCGATAAAATATTCATGTCTTTCAATTCCTATTAGGGAACACTTCAGAACTGTCATAAATACAAAGAATGCATCCATCCCACACCCACACCCACACACCCACACCCACACACACACACACACACGCACACAAAACCACTTACCCACCCACACACCTACACTCACCTAAACACACGCCCACACCCACCGATACACACACCCACGCCCACACACCCACACACACACACACTCATGCACGCACACCCACATCCACCCACACTCACCCACACCCACACACACACATCCACCCACGCCCACATCCACGCCCATGCACCCAGACCCATTCACCCACCCACACCCACATCCGCCCACACACACCCACACCCACACACACAACCACCCACACATACACACATCCACCCTCGCCCACACACCCAGACACATTCACCCATCCACATCCACACCCACATACACCTACACCCACCTATACGCACATACACACACACACACACACGAGTTTCCGATCACGTAGTCTACTACCGAAAAATCTCGGCTCTCCCTTTTCTAAGAAACTGCTGTCAGGCTAGCAGAGCCATTTGTCACAGAACTCCATATTTTACCTATTGCATGTCTTTCACAGGGCAACTTCACTGGAATATCCAGCAGCCTTTGAAGAGCCAGGATACTGTACTGGGTATAGTGATTATGGTAAGGAAGAAAAATCCGGAGTTCAATTGCCGGCACATGCAAAACTTTCAGACCGCCTCTCGGGCCCACCAAACCGCGTATTCCATGAACACTAGAGTTCCTTTCTCTGAGGGTCAAGCGGCCGAAGCGCGAAGCTGACCACGCAACGTCTGGTGATGAAGTAGACTATGAATAGACTTATACCTCTAATTCCCACACACGCCTGTATGGCTTTAACAGGGACAACTTTACCTTCAAACAACAAACAGCACTGATACATGTTATGTCACGTACTGTCAGACATATGCCTTTCGATACTGGAATATGTGTCACCCTCAATGCAAATTTATGCTAATCTAACTTAAATATGGTTATACCTTGTGCTTAATAGTCAAGAGATCCCGGGTTAAACTTTCACACAGGTTACCTTTCGTCCTGACACGGTATTTACTGTTATTCTCTGTCCATCTATCCATATTATGGTCAAGACGGATTACTTATATGTGTTTCTGTTTCATTCCCCACAGACATTCCCCCATGCTATGCTTCGTAAATTACACTACTAATAAAGCGTCGTTAAATAGATTTAAAATATAAAAAAAATCGTTAAGCGTTTAAAGACGAAAATTCAGGTCGCACCGCACAGTAAACACACTCATTGCCCGTTATAAAAACTAATCATTTACGTCTGTGAAGGGAAATAAAGGCTGTTTGTTCTGACATCCATACAAGATATAACGCGTAGGATTTCGTAATGTCAAACCTTGCGGTACCCCCACTCCACGTCTTCATGCCACATTAAACGTCGCACCTATCCGCGACTTCATTTACCATTTGACCGCTAATTTTTTCGACAGTTGCCCTGCCCACCCTAACCCCCTCGTCCGCTCCATAGGAAACTACTCTCTAGCTGACCTACATCGCCAGTATAAGAAATACATACACAAACGACGCAAGCACCTTCTCCTCTAACCATCCTCCCAACTACCACAGTGTTATACTCTAGCCGATCTGATTACCTTGCACATAACGTATAAACATACGAACCATATACTGCTTTAATTAGCTTCCCAGAAGCCGCAGTGTTTTCTCTCTGTTCCTTTTTCACTGCCGTTATTTACATCTATATTTATATACATATTATTCATTTCCACTTGTTCCATAAAGTACATATTTATTGAAACTGGTTACAGGAACAATTTTGTAATTCATCTTTTTACACCTTGTATATACTGTCTGTGCAATAAATCTCTTTCTAAAAAAAACCCTTGCGGTACGTCAAGAAATGACGTATTAGGTTTTTCCGATGGGGTTAAAATGTGCTGAACCAACGTCGCGATCCACGGAGTGCCATTTCTGATACGTATTCACGAAGTCCTGAGTTCAGAACTCGTTCCATAAATCTGACATCCAAAATGAGAATTTTCGTGGCTTTCGTCAGCCACCCAAGAAAAATAATGGATATTACCTTCAATTAGGCCTCTACCACTTCCTACACAACTCCTAAACGCTCTATTCTTCTTTTACCAATATACTATTATTCGACTCTTTATAAACTTACCAATTTAAAACAATGTCAAATAAATCGAGAATAAGAAATACAATTAAGTGGGCTAGGACTACAGGCTTCGATATTATACTGTGCACAATCCGGACTGGAATAGACTTTCTTGTACTTCCTGTGAAAACCCAACTTTCCGAAGTGTACAAAAAGCATATTGAGCCTGCTGGAAAAAGGCTTATACAACAACCAGAGAAATCTCTACTTTTCGACTTACGGGCTCACAGTATCTTTTTACACAACTCATATCTATTTGAAATGATACACTGCTGAAACTTCCGAAAGAGAAGTTTGTAATATATTTTAATGTGCATATATCTCTCCTGCTTACTTTCTTATTCTCGTCTTTCTTCGACCTTTCTAGAAGTCTGGCTGTAGGGGAAGAGTGGAAACAAAATAAATAATGGAAAAAAGGAAAAAGTCAATGTAAACGCACTAAGAAAAGGATGGAAAACCATTTCTTCCTTTCGTCGACCAGAATACATGAATAGGGGTCTCTGTCCTAAATCGTTTCTACTATATTATACTTCAAGTTAACTTAGGCCTCACATTTGCAACGCGCACGCTAGGGTGCAGCACTGTCCTTGAGGGAGGAATTTCTTTGCCTATGACTACGACTATTTTTCAGGCGATATTACAAATCTACTGCTGAATACGATAAAAAGTGTAGAGGAGTTCTGGCATGAATATTTAAGGTTCCAGCTTACTCTAAATGTTTTCTTCCGCAGACAGTACTGTGTGGAATCTTTAATTAATCAGGCCTAAGTTCATAATTAAATAAAACAAAATTTAGTAACCAAAATACAAAAAATTACGACGAAAGTCATCGCCCCGACCGCTATACCTCCAACAAAATGACCCGGTATCCACTGTACAGGAGGGTGAGTGTGGTTCATTCTTTACCTGAATCAGTGCCCGTATGACACCTGGCGTACCGTCTCTCATTCGCCTCTAGATCCAACATATTTTCAGAAAGAAGGACAATTGGAACTCTTTAAAAAAATAATTGAAAGAGAACTTAAAATGTAACTCCAAAATTCCAAACTTATTTCCATTTTCCTACCTGATAATGGTCAGTATGTATGAAGGAAACATGCAGTAGAAAATAAAAACGAACATACTGAGTTCAAGTGTTATGTTTGTGTGATCGACTGACACAATGGGATGATGCCTCTCAAATTTGTTTCAATTTTCCTTCCCGTCATTTGCGAGTTGAGCTCTTTGTGAGCCTGCGATTTTGCAGTGACAATAACTGAATGTAAAATAATAATAATAATATGCAAGCTCAACTAAGGGACTGTTTCTTGTAATCGTTGCGAAAATGCACAAGATCAGAAGGAATATATCGTTAGAAAATGATGTGATGAATATATGTATGTTCCATTATGCGGAATTAGACTATATAAAATACGGCAAAGTGAGTGAAAACAGACAGCAATCATGGCCCATACATACTACGAACGACAGAACGATGTTGCAGAGTATCAGGGAGGCGGGGGGGATTTCCGATATGCGAAATTCTCTGAGGCGTGGAATATGACAGTTCTTTCCTTGTTAAAATTTTGGTCCCTCTATGTACGTTCCTGCTATATAAAAATGTTTCAGCCTATTTTATGATCTCCATTTTAGTGTCCCAGCATGCAGAAAGTCATAAGACTAACTTTATGACGTCATTTCTTCCCTCTCCCCTTGCAACATCCTTGTCCCTAGTTACAGCTATATACTGCCGGTGTGCTGGCAGAGCTGACAAAGGGAAGGAAACATTTCTTGACCTTCCTGCAAGATACAGGAAGACGACGTCTTACATTAAATGTATAGGACTCGTATCGTTCATAGATTATTGCCTGGATGAATGTAAATAGGCTTATCCACAGACGACAAACTGAATTCTGATCTTGTAGCTGAAGAATAGAATCCAACTAGATGCCACTTATTACTTTATTATGCTTATGTTAGGCTCAACATGTTTCGGGCACCATTATGCCCATAATCAGGAGCTCACGACCATAGCGTTGGTTACCACAGAGGCCGTCTGGTTTTCGAGTTGTTGCTGGATGGAGGTTAAGTGCAGGCAGGATGGATGAGTTTCCGGACATAAGGTTCTCGACTTGCTGCTGGATGGAGGTTAAGTGCAGGCAAGAAAGATGGGTTTCCGGACTGAAGGTTCGGTCCGGAAACTCATCCATCTTGCCTGCACTTAACTTCCAACCAGCAGCAACTCGAGAACCAGACGGCCTATATGGTAACCAACGCTATCGTCATGAGCTCCTGATGATGGGCATAATGGTGTCCGAAACATGTTGAGCCTAACATAAGCATAATAAAGTAATAAATGACATCTAGTTGAATTTTATTCTTCAGTTATCAAGATGATGCACGGTCCAATACACATCAAATCTGATCTTGTAGATGTGCTAATGCTATCACCGTTTAAGCCATCAGTTATGTTCAGTGGGAGGCAAGGCGCTGCCACATTTCAGAACGTTCTTCGCCGGCTCTCCAAGACGCAGACTCAGGTTCTATCTTAGAATAGTCCACGCACGATTTCTGGTGCTACGAAACAGTCTTTCACCGATCACTTTGTTCTTCCTCTGCAAACTATCATTTCATTAATTCACCATAAATATGTCACCAGTGGCAGTTAAAACAGACCAATTCGAGGTTACTATATTACAGGACTCATTCTCACGCCACACAAAAACCAATGAAATTTGTTTTTTAATGTTGCAGCTGAGCTCGGCCAAATTCAGCAAGCAATCCATATTTTTACCGCAGTAATCATAAGCCGTCCATTTGAATGGCTGCCGACATTAATTCAATCAATAATGACCTGTTACGTACAATGTAATGAAAGCCGATTTGAGTCTTGAAAATATCAGACTTAAGGCTGAATTTAGCACAATTCGGTCATAACTGACAGACTTAAAAATCGCCGCTTTTGTTATGCCCCCTTCACCTGCTGTTGTAAATAACGCTGCAACGAAAACATGAGTCCTAAGGTGACTCCAAGTTTTGTCTAGTCAAGGAATTAATTTTTTTATTCATACCTTGATGGATCTCAGCTAGTAAATTTAATTACCTTAAGTTGTATTCTTAATATCTAAATCAAAACATAAATTAAAACTGATTGCTGTCGGGAGAAATTTGTTTTCCCGGGAATAAAACCACAACGAAATCTTTTGTTCATAAATGCGGCTTCAGATAACTTGAATTAAATCAGTTCATTTTTTTTAAGTGAGACTTCCCCATTGTGTTGAATATGCTACAGTATAATATAAAAATATACATAAAACAGTCATATAAAACTTTATATATTTTATTACAGATCTCGTATTACAAAAATTTGTTAAAATAATTGTAGAACGAGATCTCGTAAATTGCAAGCATTATCAATTGTACACTCCACATATTCAAAGATCAACCTGAAGATGGACCTACAAATTGGACCGAAACATGTAGCTTGAATTATAACTAATATAATCTAATAAAATATAAAGTTGTATATGATGTATTATATATTTTTATATTATATTTTAGTAAATCAATGCAGTGTTCCTTTTCCGACGCATTCCAAATGACCAATGCAATGAAATAATTCCGTACATTCTAACCGTGTGGTAACAGGACCAAAAAATCACAAATTTGTCGGCACCAAAGGCCGCAACTGAAGAGGCGTCAGTACATCCTTCCTTTCATCCTTTCAACAAGTGCTACTAGGCTCATTTATAAGATTATTTTCCTCTTGAATTCTTCTGTTGTACAAGTGATCGCTGTTCAAGTGGGTTTCCTCACGAAAATCATGAACGAATTTCTTAATTTTCCTTGTCCATTTCACACCTCTTGAAATCGTGTGGCCTGCAAGCATTCTATTTGCCTTAGCATTTTAATCTTAATTTTAAATTACGTACTTGTTCGTTTTCACAACAATCAAAAACAACAAGATCGTTTACATCAGCACGACATTTACTGAAAAACAAATGATCGTATGGGCATTATCATAGCCCACAAAATTTGGATTCGATAATATCGGAAAAAGAAAAGCGGCAAAGAAAATTGCAGCGTCTCTCCTGATATATTTTTGGAAGAAAAAGGGAAATAAACGTAGAATGATAAGAACTTATGTTATCCTGTTTGCTCAGCCTACAAAACAGGGAAAATACGGAGCTTATTCTGAATTCTTACGCTGAGGACCTGTTACATTTCTTTGTACGGTGTTACTCCACAAAGAACTCCTGCGCTCTGCTAAAAGACATGAACGGCAGGCCACAAGAAGCTGGTTGGCCTACCCTGATGCTGGTTGAGGAATTGCAGAGCTAATCGAAGCTGAAGTCTGAGGCTCGCGGAATCTCACTGCAATCCAGACAGACGGCACGGAGGGAGAAAATGAGCGCACTGATGTTCTCCCTGTTGTCTAGAATCTTGAGTTACAGATCTTTATGCTCAGCCTTTTTGCATTATTATTGAATCTCCGCCTAATTTACTGTGGACCTAATTTGTACAGGGGGTTAATAGCAAGGTGCACCGCCACGCAAGGAATTGGCTGCGAACCGAATGAACGGTCCCCTCCATGTGCACAGGGGCCACCTGGATTCTTATTCTAAGAGCTATTTTCTCCAGGGATAAACAGCCGGGCCGTGAAGCTGACTCCACACACTTCCATTTAATAATCGGAAATATCAGGGGAAATTTGCCACCATGCCCCACGGGCCTTCACGACTTGGTGTTTAGGAATGGGAATAAGAAGGCAGTTTGTTTTCGTAACTGGGATAAAAGTAAATGCATCGTGATATAAACAAACCCGCCATCAGTCTACAGCCAACAGCACGGAAGCTGGGCGAAATTTCCACCGTACAGTAGACCATAAACATCTCCCCATTCACAATCAAGCAGGTTATTGTTGCGGTAACACTCTCGGTGTGGGTCTGTGCTCCAAAATCGACCAAATTACAAGCTGTACAGAGTGATGTTTCCCATAACTTTCCTCGGTCAGATTTGGTGAATGCGATAAGATACTCCTACCCCTTATTCCCTTACAAACTCACAACGAAAGATCACATTTCTCATTCCAAACAACTATTCCGGACAGAAGCTTCTTTCAAGAACCTAAGACGGAAAAGAAAGTTTGTTCGGACTTCCTTGCTAGAAATCGGAACAGTCTTATTACCTGAGGGAGAGAGTAGAACACAGACTGAAACTTGCCACAAAAGCCTGAAAATGCACGCCTATAGCCTAAGCCTCAAACATACCTTTCAGTTCATAATCAGAGGCCTGTTCACAAGTTATCCTATCTTCCACATCTACCCCAATTAAAACACCGTAGCGTAGGTGCCGGTCCATCAGACAGTATGGCAACACAAGCAACAGTTATGATGTGACTTACAGAAGACATTGCGCGTTGCTGTCTAGGAGTCAGGATATTTCAGGTTTCATATGTCTGTCTTTTTTTTTTAGAAGACATCCGACTGAAGTATCATCGTGGCAGCAAGTATACAGATTGAATTTTTTTTATGTTTTGCTGACCGTGCATCTCAGTATAATCTTAGCAATCAACCAACTTGATGCACAAAATCTTGTTTTATAATAAGTTTATTATACGCCTGTACATGTTTCGAGCACTATGTGTTCATCATCAGGAGGTCAAAATTGTATTATACAGCATCTGTTATCGTCCCACTCTGTAGGTGGCAGTCCGGTGCACAGGTTGAGAGAGGACTCTCTCAACCTGTGCACCGGACGGCCACCTACACAGTGTGACGATACCAGATGCTGTATAATACAATTTTGACCTCCTGATGATGAGCACATAGTGCTCGAAACATGTAGAGGCATATAATAAACTTATTATAAAACAAGATTTTGTGCAT
>Ga0136643_10007383_pt1 | contig 15899 bp, 11 predicted proteins | sample TergutLab28metaG_FD_96883 | JGI IMG/M metagenome (GOLD analysis project Ga0136643, IMG submission 96883) | Labiotermes labralis P1 segment gut microbial communities from Petit-Saut dam, French Guiana - Lab288 P1 (version 3) (version 3) | ecosystem: Host-associated > Arthropoda: Insects >... | reverse complement strand
TGTGGGGACCCGTTGCGCTGACCACGTGACACCCCTCTATCCGCAAAAGTTGGCACTAACTTCGCCGACCGGCGGCGGCCGCTCTGTCGGTATAGTTCGCGTGCGGACTAAGGCCACGGGTTTTTTTTTTATATATATTATACATTAAGTAAGTTTGTCTCTGTGCTTAATGAAGCTCTACGCCGTGAAAACAAACGAGCATGTGGAAGTACGGCTTCACGCTTTCGTAATTCCGACATTACGTGGAGGTGAGTATTTAGATTCACACCCTGACCGATTTTCGCACAGGGAAAGAGCCCCGGTGCCAGTTGGATAGGAGGTTTCGTAGGTTCCCTAGCTGGTCTGAATATTTTGGATAAGAAACGTATGTTCAGCCCTTATTTAGGCTCTACCCCGACTGCACTATCCCGGCTTCCTAGTGATGCTACTTAGAAAGGAGATTGCCCCGTGATTTTTCTGCAGAAATAACTGAACCTGCTTGAAAAGCCTGGAGCTCAGAATGGTGACCAGAACTACTCGTATTAGTAATGCACATTATATAGCAAGGGAGAGAGAGAGCTATGAGAACGGTGTGGTTAGGCGAGTATATGAACTTGAGAGAAGAAATGAATGGGGATAGAGAATATTGCGTAGTGAAGATCTTAGTAACGGTTACCCATTCCCAAACATCCTTCGGACGATCAGTCGAAAGATACGATCTTTCTGCGTTACGTTTTCTATTACTGTGTGGTTTTTTATGGCGAACTTAGTGTGTACTCCATTGGAGTACTTCTGTATGCTCGTATGTTTTAGAGTAGGCGTAAGCTATTGGCACTTGACAAGGAACTGGAATGTTAACGCTTTTGTGTACAGTAGTTACTGAACGCATATTGTGACACTACTTTGATAGTCACTGAGTCTTCCAAGCGCCTGTTTGCGTAACGACGCTAGCAGTATCTAGGCTTGCACAGTGTCGAATGATAGGATACTTAATGGATAATTAATTGGAATGAATGTGCAAGAAGCTGTCGTAACTTAAGACACTAGACGGGCATTCGCTTGGAGGGACTGATGTGAACTTGAATTAGAAAAGCAGAACTCGAGGGAAAGATTTGAACCCAGGATTTACTGAGTGCGAAATAGCAGTGTACACATTAGACCCTGACTTTCAGTGGTGAGGAACTGAGAACCAGAATTGTATGTACCATTAGCCGACTTGCTGACCCATTTGACAACGCACCGTATGTTCCAGATACTATGCAGTTATTCCTTGGATTGTTGATTTTATTGGCATTACTCATAATTAAATTGAATTTAAGTCGCAGATAAAGAGAGAGTGAGAAGACCCTGGGACGGGGGACTGGGGATGTTTGTATTAACAGATATTGCACAGAAAATTTCCGGGTCAGTGGCTGCTTCTCATCAGGAGATACGTTTTCTGCTCTCTTACAAACATTTTTCCTCAACGAATTGCTTATTAAAGCTTGAAATGTGTGTGTATATTGAGATTGGAATTAAATTTCAGTAGCGTTTTCGAAGAACATGAAGAATTATGTTTGAAATTAAGTAGGTCTGCTGATGAAGTAACAGGTTAGGAAATGTATGCGTAGTAATTCAGGGATTTGCGCCATAGCATTTTAAGATGGACAGAGCTTATTCCACCTTTCTTACAGTGTTGACACACCGTGTTATACTATTTCTTTACAAATCCTCTTCGAAATATTTTTCACACACCCGTTAATACATAGTCCAGTTACGCTATAAATACCTGAAGAAATGCACGTAGTTGTTAATGTAAAATGTATGATTTGCTCTCCGATTTTCTTCAAAATTTTTAAGTACAAACCAATTTTGGTAAAATTCCCTAAAATCGAATACCATGAAAGTCTGTTGCAGCCGTTAGGCCACTAATTTTTTCCTTCGGACAGATTTAAATTTCGAATCTAATGCCGTTGTTCTTTCCGAACCGTTCTTAATGAATTTGTCTTGCTCTTACGTCCATCGCAACAGACCGGATGTGTGCTGTTGTTGCTCTGTGTTACTGCAGTACATAAACATATATAATACAGTAGTATACACTGATTACAAAACCATGCATTATGTCACTTTCTCAAGGATGAACACTAAAAGTTCAATTTCACCTGGTAAATCATTTCTGTCTTGTTCTCGCTGCAAGCAAAGTGGACGTAACCTGAGACTGTGAGTCACGCATCTGGTGAAGATAAGCCCCAACTTTTTTAAACATACATTCACTAACAGCCTTTCCTAGCTGTGTATAAATGTGTGTGTGTATGTGTGTGTGTGTGTGTGTGTATGTGTGTGTATGTGTGTGTGTGTATGGGTGTGTGTGTTTGTATATATAACCAATTTGAACGATTAGAATAAGTTGTAAAATACCATTTCGACATTTTCCTGGAAGGACCTAGGAAAACCATGGCGAAATTTCAGTCACTTTATTGGGTGTCCCGGCCTAGATTCTAACCAACCACCTCCAGAGTAAATTCAGAAGACTTCCCGCTAGAGCATACGGAATGATAAAGTTTGTAGACTTCAAGTGATTAACGGAACGTTCACTTAAAATAAACAATACTGCACCACCTTCGCAGCCGATTCTGTGCTACAGTGCTTGCGGTATATACTCTATGGCTGCAACCAGTGTTTACTCGACGCTTTCTCCTGAAATACGCTGACGGTCTTTTGCTTCGACCTCGCCAGTTAAAAGTGCAGGACTGCATTCGGAGCTACACGATTACTGTTACTTAAAGTCATTAAATTACCGGGATGGAAACTTTCGCTGATTCGACTTTGTTAACTTTGCATGTGTTCTCCTTTATTCTCGTATACAGGAAGGATCTTAGGCACAAACAAGCAACGAAAGAAGAAAAAGGAGGAAAAAGGAAATTAAAGGAACACGGAAAGAAAATGTGGAAAGAAGGAAGGGTGAAAGAAAATAAAGTTATAAGCAAGAAGAAACAAGGAGGCATGAGCAGTGGACGGACATTCACGGCCCATTGTTGGGCATGTCAGCTGTTCATTTGGGTGATACCAGTTTCAGGTCTTGACAAGAAGACTGATTATACTTACTGACTTTGTTCGTGGTTTTCCTAAGTCATTTCAGATATGTGTAAGTATAGTACGCCTTATTCGATCGTGACCATTTCATTTCGTATTTATATTAATTCATTATTCACTAATAATTCTAATTTCGATGCTGCAGAGTGGGAGACATTTATCAGCATTTTAAAAAAAAATCATAAGACAGGAACATACAGGAGTAAACTTCCGTGTCTCGCCCTAAGGAAATTACGTATAGAATGCCGGTTTGGAGAAATACCGTGAGACATTCGGATGAGAAGTAGGAAGTAATGACACAGAGATGCGGAATGCATAGTACTCTGGGGCTTCATGACTAGCTCTCTCTTCGAAGTGTTGTTTAACGATCAAGTGAAGGAGAATGAGATGGACGGGGCATATAGCACGAATGAGAGTGATGAGAAAATATTAATCAGGATTATTTCTATAGTAAAGCCAACTAGATAAACCAATGTATCCAATTTATTTTATTTTGGAATGACATTCTACATGTTTCGGACGGTCTTTCCATCCATCATCAGGAGTTCAAGACTGTACATACCTCAACAGGCATTTGTCAAACAGATACTGCAAGCATACAGCAGTCCGTCCGAAACATGTAGAGTGTCATTCCAAAATAAAATAAATTGTTTACTTTGGTGCATCTAGTTGGTTTTACTGTAGAAATAATACTACGATGCACGGCCCTATGAACGTCATATTAATTAGGATGTCTGAAAAGAGAGACCACTTGGAAGACTAGGTGTGTGCAGAGTAAAAATAAAAGAGTTATTAAAGAAAGAGTGTGTGACTGACTAGCGGCGGGTATCTTGTGCAATGAACTGTAACAGTACAGGTTCCATTACAAGTGCGAATTTGTTGGTAATGTGACACCACACTGTACATTTTCCATGAAAGTCTGCGGTCCATGAATTTGGTTATAGACGAAACTACGGAATCCTTCTGAAAGCTTTTCACAGGTCCCTCCTGCGATGCCCCGCAGCACTGTATACAACACGAAAGGCCATCGTAGAGAAATCAAGCACACAAATGCCACAGGTCACAGCCACACAGTAGTATAACCAGGTCATCGTTCAGATCTTGACGCCGTTAGAACACAGCGGGGTGAACTCATGGGAAACGCAGGCTGCTTATATAAGCTTATGTAGTCGCTGGCCGGCTCTACCCTGAGCCTCACCCCCATAAAGACAGAAAAGTATACACAGACTAAAATGCTAACCTTCCGAAGCCTTAACTACGAAGCTGCAAGCTGGAAGGCTTCTGAATCCGGCTTCGAATGCCGGCAGGGACAAGAGATTTTTCTTTTCCAAAGTAACCAGACCGGCTGTGGTGTCCATCCAGCCTTCTATTTGTTGTGTAATGGGAAAGATTTTTCTGGAGTAAAGCGACCGGGACGTGAAGCTGGACTACTTACGTCCATTCAGGCAGATGTTAAGAAAACATGCGGAAATACCTCCACTCCCCTGTGCTCTTTTATGGATGGTGCTTAATGAAGAACAGGGACAAATTTGCAGTTTACTTGAGCACTTAAACCTCAAACTTTTGCTAAATAATACATAAAAATTCAGCTTCACCTTGTATAAGACACGCTGCTTCCTATTAGAAAGAGAACCCGGTTGGTTCTGTTCAGGGAAGTAATCAGTACTTGTGAGAATCATACAAAAACTTAAATGCATGTGTGGACAAATTGTCAAACTAGGTGGTACACACGGTAACCCCTTTCTTAAAATGTTCAGAACATATCTCAGTGATTTTATAGGTGTATAAATCTGTGGCCTTCGTTTTCTCCAGCCAAAATGAATAAGGGAATTCCTATCCCTGCCGGAAGTCAGACCTTTAACTTCCATTTCGTAGCCCCTCACTATAATGACCGCCCTCCCCGGTATTAGTAAACATTACCAGGACTGATCTATAGCACCTGGGGTGTGACTGTTTCGACTGCACTCATCTACCTCGGGATATGCTGGGCTTTTGTGAGTACAGTAGTGAACTCTATATTCCATCAAGCTCGGGGAATTTCTTATCCATCAGCTCAGCAGTCACTTGGCAAGGACGCTATTCTAGGGCGTGAGTTAGTTAGAGAGGCGCGGTGTTTTATCGTGCCATTCCCAGTAATATACCCATCCGGTTTTTTGCTCCTGATAAAGGCAAAATTGTAAAACTGACCCAGTGCGTAGATAAACCTAAAGCCATAACGACATATGGTTATCAGCTTCGGTCTCCTGTCACTTTGCTACGAGAAAAAAGACCCTAGCTCCTTTTGGTACGAGACTGGTTGGTCTCTGAGAGGGGGTGATTCAGTGACCAAGAGGGAAATATTTTCGTGATGCGGGGTTTTCACAGCGTTATCGATGAAGATTAGTGCCCTCCGGAATATGACGCCGTGTTTATTGGTAACTAATTAAGGACTTTGGGAGGAGCTTGCTGCATTATACGGTAGTAGAAAAAGAATGTCCTGCAACCGCGATTATTGGTGACTAAGATTTTGAGAGCTCTTAGTCAGTCTATTGACTGGGCTCTCTCGACTCCGAAATGAAAGCGTGCGTTACGAAATACACTTGTAGCATACTGGCTTGCGGAAGTTCCCTTTGACTTTACACACCGCGATGTAGCAGTTCCTGCAGCCGGGCCCGTCCGTGCCGCTAAGTGTGTCAGCTCGGGAGTGAACGAAGCTTTGAGTACGTCGCATGAGTAGTGAAAATGACTTTAAGTCAGGTAATTATTGTTGGTGACCAGTTGTTTACATGGACGTGACACTAATGTCGCTTTCCCAGCCTTCGCTGTATTACACTCCGCTGTGTCACGTTCTGCATAGTGTGATCATCCCTTTGCGCGAAAGGAATGATATCTTTTCGAAAATGAAGACTGCAATTTCCACTACAATCACAAACCAGGCTACACTCTGTCATAACTCAAAAGCCCGCAGTATGAACCTTGATGTCCACGAAAACCTCAAATCTCACAGATATATTTAGTGTTAGTTAACCCACGTCTGTGCTCAGGCAATAATGCATCGACTTTGCGTGAGGTCGGGATATGGAAAATTCTCACAGAATTTAGCGTTTTTTTCTAGGCAAATGTAAGATAGCAGGCCTACCTTAATTTAGAACAGGGCCGCGTCCTTCCTCATCTTTTACAATTTATTACTCACTAGTCGTCCTGCCATTCGAGCCAAACAGTCTGAGCTTTTGAAAGCATCGTTGAACAAACAAACTATATGCTGTTGAAATGTCAAGTCAATTAAGCTTTTAAGACAATGCTGAAACTGCACTTGCAGTTGGCCCACAGACACATCATACAGTGTGTAACATGCGGATCTGGTGTCGTGTACAGAACATTTTAACAGAATCGTCAGCATGACCTTCCACTACCCTTTATCCTCCAAAATTAGGAGGTTTAAATTCCCTGCTTTTACAGATTGGCAGCCTCCTAAAAGAAAGTAAAATTTTATCTTCCACGAATGCGGGATTTTAAATTTCAGTGTTGTACGGAGATGACAGCCTTCATCTAGCTAGTGGTATCGACATCTGCACGGAACAATATCAGTATCCACGTGTTCCATCACCTCAGACCGTCTTACAAGATAAAATTATGTTTGTTCTTCTAACAATAGATGTTTTGTGAGTGTATCCCACGACTTGGAAGATGTCAGACGTCGAGCACATCATTCAGCCTGCTAGACTGCTTGCGTAAACACATTGAAAACATACCATATGTGGCTGCATGTACAGTATAGTCTTCCTGAATATTAACATATAAGGCTGCATGTACAAAACAGTCTTCCTGAAGATGAACATAAGATGTTCGAAACATGTAGAAGAAAAGATGAATTGAATTAAAACATTAATTTAATAAGTGCATTTTGTTGGTTAACATTACAAAATTGTATCACAATGCACGGTACAGAAAACATGAAGTTCCGATTTGATGTTTGTTGAATTCAGATTTTATGACAAGGAAGGTTGGTGTTCTAAAATTGGCCAGCCGTATGTCCTCAATATCAGACTTTTATCATTGATTCTTTGTAGAATCACACATTGACACATGCTGCTAATAAAAAACACGTTTCCCCTAAATTATTTAAATCAGTGGTAATGAAATAATTTATTTATGATTTATTTAAACACTCCGTCAGTAACTCAGGTTTTATACCTTAGATAAATAGGAGGACAGTGACGAATACATATATGCTAGTCATACAAGTAAGTATATTCCAGTAGGCCAGGAGGATGCCCGACATTTGGGGAAAGAATAGGATTACTACATTTTTTCAACAAATAGTGGCAATCTTTTGCCTCATAAATTACCATACCTGTAACAATAAAATAACCGCTGAACAAATTTGTATAAATTTTGATGTTAGGGATTCCTGCTAAAGCAATTTAAACGTTACAGTTTGGTTAAATCCAACATAAAGGACGGATAGTTTACATGCGTTTCAAAGCGTATTTAGAGTGTAACTCGCTCAGTATTTGTCAGAGTGAAAAATATTTCCAAGAAAGGTTATAGAGAAAAAGACAGACAGTGTACTGTAACGTAACCTAATAATATAAACAGCCGACTAGATGCAACAATAATAATTTTATTAATAATTCCAGTCAGCTCGACATGTTTCGGACGATACTTTCGCCCAGCCTCTGGAGCGCTAGACTGTGTATACAGCTTGTGTTATAAAGCACCGGCGATGCTGTCTGCTGGTGACCAGGGTGCGGTGAACTCAGTTCCACTGCATTCTGGCTACCAGCAGGCAGCATTGTCGGTGCATTATACCACAAGCTGTAAACACAGTCTAGCGCTCCTGAGAATGGGCGAAATTATCGCCGGAAACATGTTGAACTGATTGAAATTACGAATTAATTGTTACTGTTGCATTTATTTGGTTGTTCACACTATTATAGTCTGATAAAATTTACCCACACTGCACCCATCACACGTTATATTCCGACCCACTTTAAGCGAAGAATGTTACATGAGGAGCATGCGCAAAGATAGACAGACGGACAGTCAGCCAGACATGATAAAGCTTATAGTCGCTTTGTGCGATTTTACGAACGCAACTAAAAATAACATCGAATATATATATATATTACTTAGAATCTTAACGACTTTCAATTACATTTATGAACTTGATTTACGGCAGGTCAGTGATATGCAGTCTGGGACCTCTCTTTAAAATCCTGTTGACTTAAGCGGAAATCATTACATGTGGGTGTGTTATTTGTTTGGTATTTCCATAGACATTCCGCTTTCTTTTGCAGAAAGCTGCTTGAACATGGGCAGAAGACCAAACTAGGAAACGTGGTGTATTTCCACGTAGAGAAAGCAAGAAAGGCTCATCTTCTATTACAGAGGGCCATAATAAATATATCTGTTAGCAAAATAGATGCTACAAGACATCGCGTGCCTAGTGTTGTATGATTCAGCATAATGTTGCATTGTTTCTTGGCATGATTGACGACATTTCTCAACTGCATGGACATTCTGCGTCAATAGTGAATAATATTATGTAAGTAGTATAAACAAATCAGGGTTTGTCAGTGTGTCTTCCTGAAGCCGTTTCGTGCTATAGGAATACAGACGCGATTTAACAGGGCGTCCAATGTGTTGTGTAATAACGCTTAAGTAGAAGGGAATGCATGCAGAAGCACTTGAAATAAATGCTTCTTCTGCTGGACTGGATAAAGCAGTTTTGAACAGGGTCACGTTTGGTGTTGTAGACAGACTGTCTGGCATGTGTTCACATATACTCTTATTTGCATAATTAATGTGGATTAAGCAGTGAGTAATAACATTTAAAAGAATGAGAAAAAAGTCATTATCGCCAGTTCTTACTTAGTATGCTATTTAAAGTTAAATATGAAAGTCAGTTTGTCCCTGTAGACGCCATGAAGGCATATCGGGTAGTGGAGGTATACCTCCACTCCTTCCTAAAGTCGGCTCGAGACGAATATGAGTATTTTGCATCACGCCACAGCCGAAAGTACTTCCAGGGGAAAAGCCACTGAATTGGAGAATTGAAGAGAAAAATCATTGCCTTTCCAGATTTCAAACCACAATTTGTCTTGTCCGGCCTGTGAACTAGTCACTACACTGACTGAGGTATACTGAGGTAGCATTTTGTGCAAGTACTGAGGAAAACAAAGAAAACCTTCAGGCCTTCAGATGGAGGTTCTGAGACCGTCCGCATGTAAAGTAGGAACAACAATAGTTTCACCTCGACACGTGGTGCATTTACAGTTTTAAAGTGCAATGTTGCTTGTTTCCTGTTTTTTTTTTACAATGTGCAGCAGGCAGAGGAGACGCGGTCAATCTAACAAATCTGCAGACATTGGTCTACTTACAAAATATTATTTTTCATCGGAATGTCAGTTCATTCTCGGCTACTTTGAATTGGAGTTTTAACTTACATTCAGGATCCTTCAGCCTCCAGTTCAGGATGTAAGTCTTCCATCTTCAATAAACAGGCAGTACACATGTACCAAATGTCTCCGTGATAGCAATTTTAATCGCAGTGGTTCTGACACACGTGTACTTTTGTGTAGGGTTACGTTTACGCTTTACAGGGAACTTTTTTAAAATGCTAACTCGTGTCGTATGTCACTCTAAACTTGGACAATATAAAAGTGACGACAGGTAGCGGAGTGATCGTCACTCTTTCAGTTTGCCATGAGTCTGGGTCCGTGCGTGTTACTGCAGTTCATTTCAGTTGCTATGAGATATTGCATTCACCGTACTTCAGTAAGTTCTTGGAAATGGTTTTATTCGGCTCTCAGGCACGCGTTAATCTAACAAACGCGTTATTCACTGCGTTTCGAAATTGTCTTCTTCAGGTCTGAAACACAGCATCACGAATGTTCTTCTTCAGATTTTCGTCAGTGCGTGGATTATTTCTATACTCCCAGCCCCCAAAATTACAAAACGTACGGGTTCAGATCTGGCACGCGAGGAAGCCACAATCCGGTCTATGTTGTCATCAAAAAACACTGTGTAAAGAGTATAGAATTGTTTGCAATGTGCACTGTTGCACTGCCTTGCTAAAACAATGTGCAAGTTCTCTTGTAATCTGAGTGGTGTTAAAATGGTGGCAGAACACGTGCAACAATATATCGATGTGAATTATAATCTCAAAAAAGGAATGGACCTCGTATTCCTAGCTGTACTTTTAGCCTAAAAGGTACCAGCGTAATATCATGTAATGCATTTTCTTGGATTAACATTGGGTTTTCTGCAGACCGGACAGTAACTGTTACTCTGAGACTTTCCACGTGTCCACTGAGGTGAAACCGCGCTTCATCGCGAAACGGAATGAATGTGATATCTCAGTGTATCCAGCACGCATCTCACGAAGCTACCATTTCACAAAATTCAGCCTTGCTTCACGATCTGCTTTGTAGAGGTTGAGTGGGGTCACAGTCGTCTTACATGGACTCGAGTGCAACGGTTTGTTACATTTTGTGCTAGTGACGCAGACAAGAGGGCTTGCTGCAGAAGTTATCCAGTGATTTTCTTGAAAATTTCTTCAATCCAGCATTGTGTTCTTATTAATTTTTCTGAGTTGGCACCTGTCTTTTTGTGTTCTAATACTGTCTGGAATGGAGCTTGTTGCCTGAAATATTTTAAAGTAATTGTAAATTGTTGTTCTGTTTCGAACAGGCACATCAGGAAATTTTCTTCTGAATTTATGAGAGCATTTCTTGTACGAATTTTATTTTGAACTTACGTATTATACAAAAACGCGCGATGTTCATATTTAATCCGCATAGCGACTGTAGATGATTCATAGATAAGACATACTGGTAAGCTCTCCGATAAGTGATCAGAGACTGTAGGCGCTGAATATGCTGGTCCTGCGTATTTCAATTAGCTGCTAGGTTAGTATTGTGTGCTGGAGTGTACGTTGTGTTGTAGAGTGTAAAGTTCTCTTAGCATCCGAAGTTTTTAACTGCACGACCTTAATAGCCTTTATTTACAAATATGACATAATTTGAGGATCCACAGTTTGTAACTTAATGCGTGAAGGTTAGTTACACAAGTTAATAGTACTGTCCAGCAGTCAAAATAACTCTAAATTATTCTACCCTCTAGAGATTTATTGTCATGATAATTTAAGGTCTGAAATTCTTGTTCGCTATATGTAAAGACTTTGAGGCACTGCGTTACAACCCGGAAGGTCGCAGGTTCGATTCCCGATGGTCTCATTGAAATATTTCATTGACATTATCCTTCCGGTCGCACTATGGCCCTGGGGTTGACTCAGCAACTAACAGAAATGAGTACCAAGAATATTTCCTGGGGGTAAAGGCGGCCGGTGCGTAGGTCTGACAACCTTACCACCTTCATATGCCGATTGTCTTGAAATCTGGGAGCCTCAACCTCCTGGAAACCTCAGGGCCTCTCCAGGCCTGTAAAGGGATTGCTTTACCTTTTATATGTAAAGACTCGTTTCCTGCCTTATAAAAAACTGCCTCCATTACAAAGACCAGCCGGTTAATGACGGTAGGGAAATAATCGCTGCTTGTTATGAGAACCATATGGCATGAAACGCATAAAAACAGTGTCCGTTACTGCTAAAGCGTGTGATATACGCATTTAGCTTAGCTATTGCGTGCTATCAGAGTTAACATGAAAAAAAAATGTAGTAGAGAGCACAGCGTTTGAGAACCTGCGTCCTTCCGCCTGTCGCTTTTGGTGCTATATGCAGAAGCTTTCTTATACTGACAGGCGGTACACACACTTGCAACCAGTTTTCGCATGGCCTGAAATCTGCTGAAAGGGCTAAGGTCATGATCATAATAGTAACATATGGACGTAAAAAATAACATGCTGTGATCTTTTGAATGCTTATTTGTGTGATAGTAATTGCTTTTCTTGTCCCTGCAGATGTATAGCTTTATGTGATCTTTTTTTGCACTGTCTTTTATTTGCCTTTGAACTCAATTTGAAGTGATTTAATAAGCTGCAGACCAGCAGACCAAATGAAATTCTTCCTGCGGGAAATGAACAGAACAGCATGCTGAAAAGATTAGCCGCTATCTGACACAGACTTGGAAACACCTTCAACTGACTCCGTGCAACGAAGACTAATTTTCGCTCAGCTGGCCAAGATATTCACAACCTTGTAAGGAAACTGAGTTAGGTTGCCGAATTTACAAAAACCCACTAATAATATTCCCTAAGCTCCATCACTCCACCCATAACCTCACGTTGTTTCATTTAGACCCATTTTAATATTATCCTCTAAACTAAACATATTTACCATATCCGTGCATTAAAGGAATATTTAAACTTGTGTAATAAAACCAGTGCACATCTATAAACTATGTTTTATAACATATTATTAATTACCAACATGTTTCGATCGCTTTTTCAATCATCATCATCATCAGGGAAGTTCTACAGGAGTACTAAAAATACAATAAACTGCCAAATTGTGTAAGTGGAACAACTCGACGTCACAATAAATGTCTCGGACTCTGCATATAGTCACAAAAAGTAAGCTTATATATTATTAAAACAATAAAATTTAGTTGTTAAAAACCGATAAACTTGGTGTTTTGTTGTATGTCGTTATAACACACCCTCTTTTCTCTGTAGAATTGTGTATTAACTACACACAACAGTACAACCAGTTTTATGTGTTTTTAAAATTTAAATTTTTATCTGTTTTTAATAATATAAAAGCTGGCATTTTGTGACCATATGGATAGCCTGAGACATCTATTACAATGTTCGGTGGTTCCACTTATACAAGTTGGCAGTTTATTGCATTTTGAGTACTCTTGTAACGCTAACCTGAGGATGATTGTAAAAGCGATCGAAACATGTTGGCAATTATATGTGATAAAATGTAGCTTATACGTGTGTATTTGTTTGGTTTAGCACATAAATTTAAATAATCTGGGTCTGCCAAGTCGTTTGTTCCCTCCAGTTCTCGAAATGTTTTGTATGTTTCTCGTCCCTTCCTCATATATTATGTACTTCACCTATCTCACCCCCCTTGATTTCATCACCCGAAGAGTAGTTTGTGAACAGTACGTTTTAAGATCCTCATTATGCAGGTTTCTCCAGTCTACTGTTGCTTTCTGTCTCTTAGGTACAAATATTGCCCTCAGTACCCTATTTTGAAGGACCGGGTAGCTCAGTCGGTATAGCGACTGAGCTACGGGCTGGACGGTCCGGGATCGAATCCCGGTGGGGACAAGATTTTCAGCCGGTCCAGACCGGCCCTGGGGCCCACCCAGCCTCCCGTAAAATGGGTACCGGCTCTTTCCCGGGGGTAAAGTGCGGCCGGGGCGTGCTGCTGACCACTCACCCCCTTCTAGTGTCGCGGTCATGGAAGAGTTGAGCTATACTTCTACCCACCCTCTGGGCCACACCGGTCCTGTAACGGGATAACTTTACTTTTTACCCTATTTTGAAACAGCCTTAATCACCATCTACCCGATTGCGGAGACAACAGAATCCTCCGAAACGTCGGTAAACTTCTACCAAATTATACCATGTTGCATTCCAGAAGATGTAACATATCATACCCACACTCTGAGTTCTTCGCTCATGTGGAAGACCCGGTTTCATACATGAACAGAAAATAGAGTTCAAGTCATATTTACAATGACTTGACTAATGTTTAACCAAATGGACATCCAGTACATATCAAGATTCTCTCTATTCAGTATTTCAATTACCCTGACATGTTTCGTACCTCTAGGCATCTGTTGAGGTTTGACAATGAATGATAGCTGATCTTGTGGTACCAAGTTTAGTGACAGTTCCTAATACAGCCGGTGTAACACGGACACTTGTTGTAAGTGGCAAACTGTGGCCGCTTTTAACTGCACATTTAGAGACCGCAAGATCAGTCAAACCTCAATAGCTGCGATAAACACGGTGACTTGCAAAAACAGGCGATGAATATAAAGCATGCCGAGTTGTTTCAAATATCTAATAAATAGTGTTCTGAGTTGTATTTGATAGAACTTGGTTAACCATTACAAATTTACCAGCATGTCTTTGCAAATAAAAAGTGATTTAAGTAAATTACCTTTAGGAATACGGATATTACTTTCACCTAAAATTACTTATTAAAGATTCGGCTGATGACGTGACAGCGGGGGATGTCACAGTCCGTGCTGTAATTCACGTGCTTGTGCTAATAGTGAGTTGCAGTGAATGGGTTGCGTCACATGGTGTTCATGCCCTGTGTCAACTCACGACATAACCGAATATCTTTTGGTTTACACATGACGTTAACAATGAAGTGGGTCAACAGTAGAAGGTAGGTTTTGATCACGCAGTGTATTCGCATGTCATATAATTCTTAAAGCAAATATAGATGAATTCCCTAACAGCATTATACAGCTGTTCTTTGTAAGGTAGATACAGACGGAATGTTCAAGTCTTCTGGTGTGTTAGCCATGTCTAAGGGTAAATAGTTACCAATGTTTCGAAAGAACCTAGTGCCTGAATATTTAGGGTCAGTCAGTTCAATAGAAACTGCATTTTTATAGGACTGCTTGGACTTGATTCTTCAGCAAAGGCTGTGTCAGCACACTAATTCTCGCATAGATGTAATGCGGGGTAGGAAGTTGATATTTAGGCGCCTTCGCAAAATTGCGAAAAGAGACTATTAGCTTCGTCATTTCTGTCCGTCTGTCCACGTGGAACAACTCGGCTCCCACTGGAAGGATTTTCATGAAATATGATATTGAGTATTTCTCGAAAAACTGTCGAGAGAATTCAAGTTTCATTAACACTGGACAAGAATAACTGGTATTTTACATGAAGACCACTAGACATTTTGTATCATATCTCTCTCATTTCTTCTTAGAATGAGAAATGTTTCAGAAAAAATTTGTACAGAAAATCAAAGCACAAAACTTTTTTTTCCGGAAATCGTGCCTTTATGAGATAACGCGGAAAAATATTGTAGAGCGGAGAAGGCCACAAATGACTATATGGCTCATGCGCATTATATGCTGGATAACTAAGGCTACACACATACTCAGAATATGTAATACTTCTTTCTTTTCCACTGAAACAATGGTTACAAGTAGGCGTCTCAATATGACGTTATACATTTATTGCCACTCTTGTTAAATAGATCAATTTGATGTTTTAAGGTTTAGCGCGGTCTCGAATGATTGTGGCTGATGTGATCTAAAACCGGTCGTTTGCTGTTTGCGGGATATTTGAAACGTGTCTGTCTCGAGGTCACAGGTGCTGAATATTGCAGAAGCCTTTTCCAGGATGCAGTTTAGTCCGAGACTGTTTTAATAGAACTGACTTAGCCAGTCCGTCTGGGTGTCAGGTCTCTTCTTCGGCTTAAGGCCAGATTAGAAGGGAATGCAATTTCTGGCTACAAGCGATCTTTTTAATATACTTGCGGTGACAGATGTCAATACTAACCAACTGCGAAGGAAGCCTGGGTCAGCAACAAACATGTTAGAGGTACTTTCTCTAGCATTCTAGTGAATTATTTATATTTTGGTGTTTCTTCATTGACAGAACACGTTGCACCTTATGATCATTCGTAGCAGGGTGTAATAGATGCAGGCGCTGAAGAATAAGAACCACCTCGATGCTACTTCTTCTTTTATTATACTTATGATAGGCTCAACATGTTTCGGGCACTTCTATGCCCATCATCAGGAGCTCGCGACTATAGTGCTGATTACCACATGGGCCGTCCGGTTTCTTGGGTTGCTGTTGGTTGGAAGTTAGGTGCACGCAGGCTGGATAAGTGTCTGGGTTGCAGGCATAGCCAAGAACCCGGACGGCCCATGTGGTAATCAGCACTATAGTCGCGAGCTCCTGATGATGGGCATAGA
>Ga0136643_10007380_pt1 | contig 15902 bp, 10 predicted proteins | sample TergutLab28metaG_FD_96883 | JGI IMG/M metagenome (GOLD analysis project Ga0136643, IMG submission 96883) | Labiotermes labralis P1 segment gut microbial communities from Petit-Saut dam, French Guiana - Lab288 P1 (version 3) (version 3) | ecosystem: Host-associated > Arthropoda: Insects >... | reverse complement strand
CTTAACTAGAGTGTGGGCTGCATATATCTCGCTCAGGACAGGGCTGTTCTTAACTAGAGTGTGGGCTGCATATATCTCGCTCAGGACAGGGCTGTTCTTAACTAGAGTGTCCATAAAATTTGGGAGATTTATTTATAAACCGATCAAATATTGGCCTCTCAAGAAGGACTCTGTATCTTGCAGTGGCTTAATTAGTTAGCTGGTTTAAAATATATCGCCTCTTATCTTAGTCAATTACATGTAAAATTCCCATTTCTTCCTGACGGCAAGCAATTTGGATCTCCATTACTTTAATGCTATTTAGGGAAATATCCTGTCTTCAAAGTCAGAATCCCAAGAAACACAAATTATGTGGATGAAGTGCAGAGTTTGGGACATATAGTCAGCATTCTGCTGTAAATGGCTACGAATATTTACGGTCTTCTGATTTATGATATCGTCCACTCTGTGTCAATTTTGCAGGGGAACTGCCACCACCATATTCAGGGTGTAATTTCACATTTCGTACGTTTACCACGTATTGTAGATTCCCTTCCGTGGGCCGATCCAAGTTTAGAGGAAGTGGGCAGCTATACATAAGGGGCGCAGATTTGATTTTTGTTCCTGGTCCTCTTAACCCAAGGCCTTCTACTCGCTTACGCTTTTCCTATCATGGCAAGAGTCATGCAACTTGTCAAGACGGCTTATTCCCTACTTACCAGCTGCGTACGAGTCAATGTTATTTTGGGACAGACTGTATATATTTGTGTCATGTATAGAAATATTTATTATTATTATTATTATTATTGGATGAGTATCTCTCAATCTCAGTATTTTTACATATAACGCAGTTACACAATTAAGTAGGCTAGAAAATCTGTTCAGTGAAATTCAACCGTCACTTGCATCACAGCGAATGCTTCGTATACAGGTTGTTGCAGAAGGAATCTGCCTTACTTCGTGACCACGTTGCTTAGGTTAATTTACATCTTTGTAATCAAACATACCTATACCAGGAGTTCAATGCTTAGGGAGACAATGACGCAAGAAAAATGCTGTCTTCTTGCGGTTCAGCTTACAGGTTAATATTGTGTGTTATCCACACTCTGCGCATGTCCCTACTTGAGCCAATAGCCGAAGCAAGCCATGTGGAGGCGAATGTGCTATGCAGCGTACTTGGTAACCCAAGGAAGATCTTATGAATGAATGCGACATTTTATGTTTCAAGTTTTGTCGTTATCTCACTGAGATGTTAAATTAATGTTAGGTACAAAAAAGGTAAAGTGATCCCGTTACAGGGCCGATGTGGCCCAGAGGGTGGGTAGAGGTATAGCCCTACTGGTGGTGAGTGGTCAGCAGCACGCCCCGGCCGCACTTTACCCCCGGGAACGACCCGGTACCCATTTTACAGGAGGCTGGGTGGGCCCCAGGGCCGGTCTGGACGGGTAGAAAGTCTAGTCCACACCGGGATTCGATAACGGACCGTCCAGCTCGTAGCTCAGTCGCTATACCGACTGAGCTACCGACCCCCAAATTAATGTTAGGTACAGTGTTAATATTAGAAGAACTATAAATATGTGTTCGGTAGTCAATAAATGTACAAAAAGTGGATATAGGTATTTTTGGTTACATGTATTTAATTCATCCAAGAAAATCTCTCCCGATGTTTGGTGGAGACATCCTGTATATGAAGCTTGAAGGATGTCAGGATTTTATCGCATCACGTGGTTTATATCTAACATGTAACTTTTAATTATTTTATGGTGTACTGAGACTGAAGCATTTAGTATTATTCTAGTCTTCTGTGTTTTCTATCTCACTTTTTCTAACATTCGATCTTCTTTCAATCTATCAAGCGTTTCAAATACCGTTCTACCAAGCACGGTATTTCTGTGTGCATGGTGGAGTTACAGAAAACACTTTTATAAAAAGAAATGATACTATTGAAATATCAAGGATCGCAGTTTCGATCACAAACAGAAGTTCAGCTGTGGGTTATTTACGTGCTTTATATCGTTGATATTTTAACTTGGCTCCATTGTAGGAATTATTATTATTATTATTCTTGTATTGAAGCAGAACTTGTCTTATTTCCACGATCATTATAAAATTTATCACGTGCATTTTATCTAAGCTTTTTAGAATTCACAGAAAATTTCCTAACCATATTTTCGTACACATTTTATGTAAACTATGTCATTCCCTCAGCAGATATAGAACTCCAGCTTTCAAATAAATATCTCCATGCCCAACCTCGTCTAAAAATTTGAATCCTAAAGTTTTTTTAAAGGAATTAAAATGTCAGCTCCTGCCTCGCTTAGTCTCAATTACGAAGACCAATCAATAATCATTCTTAAAAATAATATTCGTTGTTCTCGAATCACAATTATGTAGTGCCACTTTTAAATATTTAATTTCTTAATGGAACATTTGACGTTTAGACTATGTGGTGTAGAATTTTTGGATAATTATGTTAAGTTAACTGGAAAGGATATGTGGCAAGAAGCGAATGGAGCCAAACTTAAGGTACATTTCTGCTTATTCCTGGATGAACTGAGGAAAGCCACCAGAACTGTCAGTAAACATAATCTGCCACAGGAAAGAGATTTGAACCCAGAACCACAAAAAAAATTAAGAGATATTCCGAAAACTAGACCCTAAAATCAATCCTTCTTGTCAGTGTCATTGTTGCGTTCACCTTAAAATGACGTCGCATACTTTAGGTCTCCAAATATTTCTTTTCGTTTCAGAGTTCGAGCGGACGCATTATCCAGACGTCTTTGCGCGGGAACGCCTGGCAGAAAAGATTGGCCTTCCGGAAGCGCGAATTCAGGTAAGATGAACTTATCCTTTTCGAAAATAATGTCAAGTGACGTAACTATACATTGAATTATGCCAACTTTTTTTTTTCTGTGGCGCAGCAACCCAAGTCTGGGCGCCTGATGGTTGAGGTTCCTAGACCGCAGACAATTTGACACACACATACACACTCGGTAGAACTCCCCTTAACGAGTGATCAGCTCTTCGCAAATGCCGCTAGCTTCACAACACACAACAAACACAAAAGACGAAAATCGATATCCTCACCAGGATTCGAACCCGCAATCCCAGGAATCAAACTAATTCAGACCTAAGCCTTACAGCGCACGACCGCCGGGGCCAATTCATACTATCATAATACAGTGAACATATACCCTAAATCATTTAAAGTTTGTTTCCTATGCTGTACACTTTTCAATCCTTCGACATTCATCATGGAAGAAGTTTGAATGACAGGAAGGAAAAGGTTAAACGTTTTGACAAATTTCCAGTAAATAAATGTTTAATTTGTGATTAAGCTGTGCTATAAAGGCATGATACAAATTGCAAGGTTATTTTTAGTTCAGGTATTTAAAAATTAAAAGTTTCAAAATATCACAAAACTTTGCTACCTTTTCACTGTATGCGTAGTTACTATGCAGTGTGGCCTCCATCTCTGTCAAGAGCACTGCTCGTGTTCCAAGGTAGAAATATTGTAAGAACAGCATGTATTGCAGCCTCATAGAAGTTGGTCTCCTTTATCCCTCATCTGCAGCCGCTGGTGCCCAATGTTAAGCAGCGCCTCTTCATTCGTCTGACAGAGTCCTCACACCCTGTCTTTCAGAGAAAAATACAAGGGTTCTGTAATAACTTAGCGACCAGGTATTTTGATGGCTTTACTTACGCTCACACTTGTGTGCAGCGTGCCTTTGTAATGGAGGAGCAACAATTTTCATAATATTCTTGTTTAATAAACTCTATAAATCTAGCATTAAAACCTCTTAGTCTTTCAATATAGAGGCCAGAATCCACTGTTTCCTACTAGGCATTAAATTTATAAGAAATTGCAGAATGATAGATGAAGCTGGTCCATTTTCTTTGGGTGCCACAACTGTAGTGAGAAGTAAAATAGGGGCAAAGAAAGGAATCGTCACGAGGAAGTCATGACTGTGTCGTGAACTGTCACGGGATGAAACAATTTGTCCAGGATTTGGAACTTGAATCCAAGATTCAATCGATAGAGTGGCGCCAAAACAGCATTCCCAAAAATATGAAATTTGAAAAAGTGCCTGCAGGAGAAAAAATTATGGGTACCGGATTTTCGGAGTGAAAAAGGAATTATTCGTTTGAGAGTCATGCCTAGGGGACAACAGAGTACTCCGAGCGCTATACTGAAATTGTAAGAAGTTTGGCGTTTCTCCTTCGTCGAGCTCATCCTAAAAGAAATATTTTAGTATTGTTGCTCCTTACTGTCATCATACCGAGCACAAGTGCGCGCACGACTCAGGCCTTCACAGGATTATGATGGGGAGTGTTTCTACACACAGTCTACAATCCTGACCTCACACAATCAAATTTTCATCTCTTTGATACTTTAAAAGACAGGCTGCAGAGAAAAATTAGGGTTATGTTACGCGTGTAGAGGCTTTCTCCAGTAACTGCACATGGAGAACAACTTCACTGGGCTGGAGTACATGCTGTTGTTTAAGGGTGTAGGAAGGGTGTTGAAACAGCTGGAAATATCCTGGAAATAAATGCGAATTGAGCAATGTTGTAGTTAAGTGATATGAAATTTCCTTATATCCGACGGATAACAAAAACAGAAGAAATGACTTTCTGAAGAACGCAGTTACATTAAACTTTTAAACGCCGAGTTCAATCCCATCTGCCATCTGCTAGCATTATTAGGAGCTCACCATATTCTCCACATTAGCAGGTAAAGGGTTAAGATTAAACTTTTAGGGGATATGCCGCTGGATCGATTGGTGACTAGTTTTCGGCGCTTCGGAGGAGCTCGTTCGTCGACGGACTACGGGAAAGAACTTAAATCATTATCAGCATTGTGAAATCCACAGTCATCCGCACTGATCCACTTCTCTTGAGGACTTTTTTTCAGTTATTCGGAACCGCAGATGTTCTATATATTTCGCGTAGGCGTTACTTAAGAAATCCACAAATAATTTAGTGCATCTCTAAATACATTCCTGCTATGACATTCCTGCTCTCTTCGCAACGTCTCCAATAAAGTGGTTTTGACCACTATTCTTTCTTTCTTCCTTCTTTCGCCTGTTTGCTCCTTCGAGCAACTCTGTCCTTTCTGCTTACATCTTACCTTGATCCTCTTGTGTTCTTCCACCCTGAAGAAGATAGCAGTACAATTTACATAAACTTTGCTCATTTCCTACCAGACAACACTGCGTCACATCTCAGGAGACGAACTTCAAATTTTGCATTATTTCTATAAACTTATGTAAATGGAAAAGAATTTCGTTCCTGCGATGTCTTGCATAAGTCGTCTTAGCAATTTGTTTCGGTGCTTGTCTGGTTCTGAAGAAATGACGCTACGATTGCTGTTCCGTGCAAATACACTACTACAAGACTACACGGCGGTACATCCCAGGCGACAGTAATCTTCATAGTCACCGCTGCGTGAAGCTAAATCTCATTGTATACAATAAATTTCCTTGAGAGCATTTCAGTTTTCGGTATCACACAGAGGTTTTGGGGAACGTCTTCTCTTAATAATACGGGAAAAGGCATAAATCGATTATGCATGGACATGACCGTCATAACACAATTATATTGTCAATTATATATAACATGTCAACTACATGTTTCGGCCAATACTATTTTTGGCCATCATCAGGTTGGATACAATTATCGGAGAGAACTACACAATATATAATATGATACAGTATAACCATCAGCGTTGGTGTAAGTAGAGGGGGACGAGATTTCGTTTACAAAAAAGTTGAGGGGCTTGTGTGTGTGCAGAAGGTTTAATATGTAGATCTATGCATGTCATGTTACGTCTATGACTTCATAAAGATCGCCATTATTGCTGGAGATATCAATCGAGTATAAAGTTACGAACGAACAGAAGTGCAGACACGTGTGTCGGTGACCTTATTTAACACACACACACACACGTGTACATATATATATATAAAATCAAAACTCAACCTCGAAGAATTAACAATTTTATGAAAATCTAAACTTTAGTTGTAAAAAATTGTGATCATGTGGACGGCATTCCCCCTTCACGCTGAGAAGTATCTAGTTTATATCTCGAAAAGGCAAGCAGACCTCGTGTCAGTAATTTTGTGATTTAAATCTGTACCTTCGGAAAGACGCTATGGCAGTGCCTCCAGTTACCTCAAAACTGTTTTGTTCCCTATGTTTCCTATTTGTAATCATGCTGTCATTAGATATTACGTAATCTGAGCTAATGACATAGCCAAAGAAGCCATTAATAGATATTAAATACAAGGAAATTTCCTCCCAGATACAATTATACAGTGTCTTGAATGTCCGGGGGACAGAAAACACTGCAACAGAATATCTAAAGAAAGATATCGTTTGGTTATAACATTATGAGTCGGCCACTAACTTATGAGCCTTTCTTTTTTATTATGGTAAGATGCATGAGGGACTTCATATATCTTCGAAACAGATAAGGCGTGGATGAATTTTAATGATTACGTATACTTCACTTGCCCCATGAAATCAGCGTGTGTCTCCAATTACATTATCAGTGTTTTGAAAACAGACAAATTACATTACATAAGAGGCTTCAGTAATGTACCGTTAGTAGTGTTATTTATGTATAATCAGACATCAGCAGGCGTTAGATTAAGACACAGTGGTTGAGTATGTACTAAAGGCAATCTCTCTCTCTCTTCACCTATACCTACTGTCTTTTCATTTAAAAATCTTCTAGTCTCACACAAACACTTACATACATAATACACACACACACACCCATATATATATATATATATATATAACTTTCAACTTATACACCTGAACCAACTAACTATGCCGTAACTCCCTTCCCTCAGCAGTAACATATCTGCTGTATCTCCTGCCTTGACGAATATTCTGTACACCCTATTATGTGTGTATGAATGTGTGTAAATATATATATATACATGTATAGATATAAACGTGGTAATTTCAAAAGGAAACATGAGAACCTACTGTGTGTGTGTGTGTGTATATATATATATATATATATATATATATATATATATATATATATATATTTCAACACGCATGACAGGTTTCTATTTTTTATTTCTGCAACTGAATGTAAGTAAAGGGCCCATCATCTCATCATCATGCCGTCTGTAAAAGAGCACATAAAGTGCCACGGTTTGAAGGGAAAGCTGAAAATGTGTGGAGTGTGGGAGGAGGGGGCCTGGAAGTGAACGAATAAGAGAAACTGGGGAATAGCTGGTTTGTACAAGAGCAGGAAAGCATCTATGATACACAAAGTTTAAACTTTCAAAAACCGGCGTAAACTGAACACATAACGTACACTGGAACTGAAGCAACGGTATGATGAAAAGATTAGGAGGGATCAGAGAGGGAAAAGTAGCTAGCATAGAGGGGAGTCCCTTTTCATTATTACATACCATCAGTAATGATGATGGATGTTAAGTCTGATGTTTGCAGCAAGCAATCTACAGTGTTGTAATAGTGGAGAACACACAAGTGAGGAAAACTTTAACTTATAACTTTAGATAGGTAATGCGTGAGCGAGCAGTTGAGCAATGCGGCTCACGCAGTAAAGGTTGCGACGTGTTTCTACAGTAAAATCAACGAGATGCACCAGTTTCTAAAATATATTTTATTTTGAAGTAGCGCTCTACATGTTTCGGACGGTCGTTCCGTCCATCATCAGGATTCTAAGACTGTACATACAGCACCAGGTTTATATCAAACAGATTCTGCTGACTGCTTGCTAGCAAACAGATTCTGTTTACTGCTTTCTAGCAAACAGATACTGCTGACTGTTTGCTAGAAAGCAGTCAGCAGAATCTGTTTGACATAAACCTGATGCTCTATGTACAGTCTTAGAATCCTGATGATGGACGGAAACAACCGTCCGAAACATGTAGAGCGCTACTCCAAAATGAAATAAAATAAAATAAAATAGATTTTACAAACTGGTGCATCTCGTTGGTTTTACTGTAGAAATATATCACGATGCACGGCCCTATGAACCTCAAATTTGCGACGTGTTTTTAGGAAATAATCGGCTCAAATCTATTTCGGAATGTAACCTACCTTATATGACCTTCGGGTTCCGTGAAATGCGGGGAATTTCTTGACTAGCTGCAAACTAGTTAGCTTCTCAAGAAGAACTCTGCACCATGGAGTAAGTAAGTTTGTAATCTACCTTATATGAGTCTGTCTTAGTCATTTGTTGTGCCTCTAAGCACATACCGAGATATTACCATCAAGCAGACCACAATCTCGTTCTACCACATTTTTTTCCCAATTTGGTGTTCTTCACAAATTTGAATTACTGCGAAAGTCATTAAATGAGCTACAAACAAATTAATACGGATAGGTTCACAAATTTAACGTAAGTGTCATTGAAGCAAGTAAGGGTCGATACTGCACTTTGTATGTAATAATGCATATAACAATTTAGAGATGTCCATCCTGCTACAATTAATGTCGATAACGGCCCTATTGGTGGGCTAGTGCTACATATCTTGGCCTATATTAACTCCCAAATATAATTTTTCTTACTATTATGTGTAGGTATCGGAAGATGTTTTTCCTCCAGAAGGACTACCAAACACTGAAAGATGGAGTAATGGAAGTCTGTAAGAAATTAGGGGCTTCATAATTTGTACCCTTTGTTCTACACCATTAGGAAGAAATATGCAGTACTATGTGACAGGTCGGACTTGCAGACTTCGTAGGATGTAATAACAGAAAGAGACACTAAAACTTAATCGAAAGTTTTTGACGGAATAAATCACTTGAAATCCTAGGTTGGGGTGTCAGTGGGCCGTTCGCACAACCGCAACATATTTATTAGTACCGTTTTGTATTATCCTTCTACATAAACTAACCTTATACATTCATACATTAATTTTATTAGTTTACGTTTATATAGCACGCGTATTACAACAATTAGCAGAGATATTAGCACAATCTGAACCACCCCTATGCGACGAAGTACAGCTTTGCTCCAAGGCTGGTGGCTGCTTTAATCATCTGAAAGCCGAGTTTTTTTTGGGGGGGGAAGTTTAACCAGGCAGGAGCGCTGCCCAATCGTACCTTCAATCTCCCCGTTGCTCCCGAAACCACCTCCAAAGCCATTGCGGCCTGTACCTTCTACTTTAATAATGGCACTACCCAAAATCATCGAATTTATTACGTGGGAGGCAATACACCATATCGACTCGTGTATCATTACGTTTATATTAAAATCTGTCCAGCGATGTACGAGGAATTATTAAAGAATTTATTGGCTTACTACAAAGTTCAAAACTTTGGCTGCATGCAAGCTTCGAATTTTTGCTTGACATAAAGGATAATAAAGAGCAGGACGAGCGCTGTTCCACAGCAAACATAATTTATGTTTGGAGTGAATTCGGAATAATTTAACGTATTGTTCCATGTCCCATACCAATAAGAAGAACAGAAGACGGATGAAAGAGACCTACTGAGTTAAAAGCTTTTTGAAGAATTGTATGGAAGATTCGTGTGTTTGAAATTAATATACTTGCCGAGTAGGTACGTAACGGGGAAAAGATTTAAGATAAGACCATGTTTACAGCTAAAATAAAAGAAAGGATGTGCAAGCTATGTGTTGCCAGTCCCGTCCCTTAGGATTGTAAAAACCAAATTCAACACAGGGTGAATCATGACGCGTGCATATAAGATTTATACACGTAATATCCAGTAGAAGGCATATCCCAGTGGCCTCAAAGTCTAAGACGTGGGTCTGCGGCCGCTCGCTTGCTGGGATTCCCAGTTTGAATCCCGCCGGGGCATGTCTGTCTGTTTGTTGTGATTTTTGTGTGTTGTCAGGTAGAGGTCTCTGCGTCGGGCTGATCAGTAGTCTAGAGGAGTCCTACCGAGTGTGGTGTGTCTGAGTGTGATCGTGAAGCCTCGATAATGAGGAAACAATGACCCACTGTTGCGCCATAAAAAAAATCCCTTAGAAGGGTGGGGATTCGTCAGCTGTTCATGTTCCTTAGTTCTTCGTTTGCGGAAGTTTTACCCTTTACAGACACCACCGGCTACTTATCTCAGGGCATTAGATTCTTCGAAATCTGACACGCAAATGAGTTTTAAATTAATTTCGTGAACGCAATTCACCTGCAGAATAGATACAGTAAAATATTACGTGGCCCAGTGAACACAAATTGTCAGCGTGATGTCAGCAGAGGAGCAGCCATTCGACAGAAATACACAGGTTCAAGTCGGCACAACTCAAAAGACACAAAATACAAACATCCTTGCAAAAATATCCTTCATTATTTCAAAAGTTAGCAAAATAATTTTATTAAAGGAACAGAGTTCTGTGAAGTTAAGTGCCAATCGGGCACCCAGAAATTCCCCGTCCCGTACAGCAATTAGCATTCACAGAAGACTACCAGGTCTGAAAGACTGTTTAATATTTCGGGGGGGGGGGGGGGAGGGGGGTGTTAGTCGCCAGGTATTTACCGCGGAATCTCGGATTAGATCCCAGGAAAGTCCACGTGAGATTTATTGCAGACAGTGGCACTGGGATAGGTTTCTCTCTGCGTACTTCGGACTTCCTCATTTCACCAATGCCCCTTACTCATCTCCATCTAAGCTTACATTCTGCTCTTACCAGAAGAACAAAGGGACGAAACCTTCGACCCTTTCAAAAGAAGCAATGCTCTTGCAGAAATCAGGAAGCATCGGAAATACAGGTATTTCCATTTGTTATACACGAATGAAATGTAACGTAATCTCATTGCAGGCCTGGACAGGCTCTGAGGGTTCCTGAAAGTTGAGATTTCCAGATTTCAAGAAAATTGGCACATGAAGGTGGTAAGGATGTCAGCCCTACGCACCGGCCGCCTTTACCCCCCAGGAAACTCATTTCTATTAGAGGCTAAGTGAAACCCAGGGCCACAGTGCGGCCGGAAGGATTATGTCAAAATAAAAATTTCCAATCGAACCCGCGACCTTTCGGCTTGTAGCGCAGTGCCTCAACCACCTACGCCACCGCGTAACCCCGATATAAAGAGCAGACCTCTATACACGTAGCCTATACACGTGTATATAGATGAATGTAAGATGCTTAATTTTGTATATGGGTAAACTTTGAACCATTTTTTACTCTGTTAGTGAATTCTTATTGCTCACGGAGGTTGTCACGCTAATAGTGCTTGTTCTTACACCTTTAAATCTTTCTGAGCTCTGGATTAGGCAGTACAGCGGTAGAACCGTCCCACCTCATCCCCAGGACTCGGACTGTATTTCTACTTGGATAGTTTGTGTAGTGGCACAATGTGTCCGGCTGCCACAGACGGTCGCCGCTCATTTAGATAAGTAACGAATATGCAGCGGTGAGCTGTAGAGCAAGGGACAGTCCGCATCTCTGTCTGTCTGTCTGTCCTGCTGTATGTAAGAAGAAACAATTTCGTATAATGTATCAGCAGGAGTCAGCCGCTTGCCTTCTCGGGTACAGGCAGTTTTCATTGAAACTAAAAGGGAATTTTCATCTCCTTTTTGTAGAATTAACGCATGCTTAAAAACTATCAGTGTGTCAGCCATCTCATCAACATTTTCAGATGTTCCTCCTTGTGCACAATAGCGTTTCGATACCTTTCTGCAAGCAAAGAGTTTAAGAAATGTAATGTGAAACGTTACATTTCTAATTAATTTGCTCGTGGTTGCTTCTTTATTTTCAATTCTTGTACGGTAGCTCCTGATTCTCTAGCCTAAAGAGCACAAATGAGGTTGGAACGAGATGTCAAGGACCTCTCATATAATACAGGGTTATTCGAAATGATTGTCGGGGTTTTAACAACTTGTCAGTTTGGAACGAACTCGTTTATCGTGTTGATGTTTGTAGAATCACAAAGGGTGCACATATAGAGCACCTGTAAGGTATGTAACAAAAACTTGGAGTGTTGTTCTATTAAATAAAAAAAAATAAATATCTCAAGTGTATTGTGTATGACAAGAGTTAAAATACCGACAATCATTTCGAATAATCCTGTATTTTGTCAATTTAATACTCTAAGTACTAGATTTAAAACGTCGCACATCAGAAAAATTACTTCGATTCTATTAAAGCTAGCAAAGTAAGACTTACAGCACATTTACTGCGCACAAATAAATGACTTTTTGTCTTCCCTTCAAACTTCCTTCGAGATTCGTGATTTCAAATTTTCGCCTTGTTGTGAATGTAGTATTATTTCTTTTGAGTGATTTTCGGGGGGTCTGAATTTTATGTACCGACGTTTCGGAACAATGTTCCATCTTTACACCATCTATGAAGATAGAATAAAGTGTTCCGAAACGTCGGAACATAAAATTCGTACGCCGAGATATCAACCACAAGCAATAATACAAATTCCTTCGGGATAATTTTCGCTCCGAGTCTCGTTGGCCATCCGTCGCTTAAGCACGTGGAATGTAAGAGTAGTATATGTTATTAGGCATTTTTTGCACAAATTTAGATAAAAACCTTATGTGGGGACTTTATTCTGCCCTCCGTCTGTTTGTCCGTCAAGAGGCCTTTTGGTGTCTTAGTATTAACGACTAAACTGTCCGTAGGATTTTTATAAACCTTTTTATAGAAAGTCTTTACAAAAATTTGTCGGGCAAGATTGAGTTTCGTAAAAGTCGGTTCATTGGTAGACATAATTTTCTTAATAGCGGAAGTGAATTTCCACCCGAAACGTCTATATTTCTTGGCAGACTTGGGTAAAGTTTGTTATACATGTTTAGAAAGATGTATTGAGCAGTTGTAGGTTACGTGAAAATCAAAACAGTGTAGTAAAGGTAAAGGTAAGATTCGCCCTGGAAAAAGTATGAAGTTCCTGAGAGAGCGTCTTTCTTTAATCTCGGGGCTAGATGGGGATGGGTGTTCAACGCCAGGCCCCGGGCGCCTTACCCTCGGTAAAGAGATCCGGTACTTTTGTAGAGGAGAGTGGGTGGGCCCTAGGACCAGTTTGGACGAGTATGGAAAACCTTGCCCCCGCCAAAATTTGATCCTCGGACCGTACAACCCGTAGCGAATCACTATACCGACTACTCTGAACCAGCCCACTCAGCAATACATGTTTGACTAAACAGCTTAAATAAATATCTCACCGTACCTTCCTTATTTGGGGACCGCGGTAGGACAGTGGTTAAGGTGCTGCGCTACAAATCGGAAGGTCGCTGGTTCGAAGCAAAAAAAATCCCAGCTGGTGTCAGTGGATTTTTCATTGACATAAAATCCTCCGATTGCAGTATGGCCCTGGGGTCGACCCAGCCTCTAACAGAAATGAGTACCAGGAGAATTTCCTGGTGTTAAAGGCGGCCGGTGCACAAGGCTGACAACCTACCACCATCCTGTGCCGTTGTCACGAAATCTGGGAAACTTAACTTCTTGGAACCTTCTGGGCACCTCGGGTCTGTAATGGGACTGCTGTATCTTCCTTATTTATTTTCCGATATGAGATACATTCCGCATAAGGGATGTGCAAGTAACGTTACTGAGGAATTGTATATTTTGCGTTAGAAAATCGGGGCCGGAAACACCTCACTTTTCTGGTAGGAGCAAATAAAATTTCAGTTACGCGTGTACCGTGAAATTGTACAGCAATCTGCAAGCCAGGAACGCGTTTGTGAAGTGTGTGTACTACGTCAGAGTGTAGGTCATTTGCAAATTTTTCTTTTCTGATTCTCACCGTAACTGGTGTCTGTCAACAAATTTCTTTAGAATTTCGTAACTTCACATTTCATGAAAATGTGTTCAGAAGTTTCGGAGTTTATTCACGCTTACAAAAGGATAAACAGGCCGATGTAGGCCAGCATGAAGAATTAGCGAATACCTTCACTCCGGGGTTGGATGAGTTTCAGTCTGCGGTGACTTTTTTTTATGGGGATAGAAAGCCTGGAAACTTTTAGTAAATAAGCAATTGACGCAGTGGTGAGAGAAAAAAATCTCTTCTTTAACCGGAAAACGATCCAGGTCTTTCGGACCTCAAAATTCCATTCCTATAACAGAAAACTTGTGACACTGTATAAGAATTGAAAAGATCAAAGTAATATAAAATTTTATTTTTTCTGTGCCCTTTCGAGCCAATTCTGAGTCATGGCCTTCCCTTTTGGGGCTTCAGGATTACACCCATAGGGCACACCACACTCGGTAGGACTCCTCCGAACGAGTGATCAGCCCGACGCAGAGACCTCTACTTACAACATACAACACTTAAAAGGGACAAACATCCAAGCCCTGGCGGGATTCGAAACTACAATCCCAGAGAGCGCGGCCACTGAAACCGGAACAAAAGTTTGCGGATACAAATAAAAATTTTATACAAAAGTGAGATACTACTTTAAATTGTTGCGCGCTGAAATCTAGACCTAGATAAATCAACTGGAGGGCCGCAGTATCCTGTAAGGTTGGTTCGGCAAATATGGGAAATTTCAGAAGGGCTGTCAGTAACTGAAGAAGCATTCTGCTGTAGACAAGATCTATTTATAAGTTTCTTATCTATTAGCAGTTTCTACGACATACAGAGTGAGTCCAAATCATGGAAGTCCAAACTGGGGCCCTCCTGGTTTGTTATTCTGGCCGCCGTCACGTTTGTAAATAACGCGTGAGCTGTAAAGTTGGCACAATAATTTAGGGCGTCATGTACGCCAGTTATTGTAAATTTTACACGTGCTAACTGCGACACACGTCCACAAGACCGTTTGTGGCCCTTTGTAAAAAGTTTTGGCCACCCCTATTTCAAATCCAGTCCCTTTCCGAATGGTGTTCCTTTTGTCTTCATATGTAGGTTAAATTGAAGTTCAAAAATTTGTTGCAAATCTCGTGTGTGACATTAGTGGCACAACTTTTCAAAATGTTCGGGTCTGTCCTTGGACACAAGGCTTAGCTTCTGTCGACTTTACATAGGAAATTAACATGTTAGAGACTTTTCATATGTGGCACATGTCAAATGCCAAAACTAACCGGTCAGTGTCGGTACAAGCTTCGTAAAGCGAACTGTCTTACGCCATCCAAACAGTTAATTTCCTACCTCGCAGAGAAAAGAATCCGTGCCTATTAAGAAGAACCAGGTAATACCATTCAGGGTAGTAAAGCTTATTTGTTTAAGAATAAAACGGAACATGTAAATAGAGTAACACCTTTTTTTAAAATTCATGTGACCGAGCATCGTGATGAATTCGTGTAATAAAACCAAATATATGCACTAATTTCTCAAATTTATTTTTGGAATAAAACTCTACATGTTTCGGACAGTTCCTCTGTCCGTCATCAGGAGTTTTTCACTGTATACACAGCAATGATATGTGTCATACAGGTTTGCTGAGAGCTTGCGAGCAGGATCAGGACGGAACTTGTTTGCGAAGTTGCGAGAAACGACTATATAGACTTATGCCTGCCTGTCTCTTTGTTAGTCTGTCCGCATGAAACAACGCATCTACCGCTTGCTCGATTTTCATGAAATTTTGTGTTAGTGGTTGTACTAAAATCCGTTTATAATATTCCATTTCAGTTAAAGTTGGACGAAAACAAGACACATGAAAACAAACCTTATGGTAACATCTCGTTGAATAATGTTCGGTGGGAAAAGAGTTTCAGGTAACCGATGTGCAGAAAACTAAAACCAATATCTCTTATCTAACATATATATATATATATATGTACACACACACAAACACACATTAGAATCGTGACGTTTACAATGTAATTACGAGAAATACGAGTGAAAAAGAGAGCCCAAGGAAATAATTATCTATATAAATATATATATATATATGTACACACATACAAACACACATTAGAATCGTGACGTTTACAATGTAATTACGAGAAATACGAGTGAAAAAGAGAGCCCAAGGAAATAATTATCTATATAAATATATATATATATATATATATATATATATTT
>Ga0136643_10007379_pt1 | contig 15904 bp, 11 predicted proteins | sample TergutLab28metaG_FD_96883 | JGI IMG/M metagenome (GOLD analysis project Ga0136643, IMG submission 96883) | Labiotermes labralis P1 segment gut microbial communities from Petit-Saut dam, French Guiana - Lab288 P1 (version 3) (version 3) | ecosystem: Host-associated > Arthropoda: Insects >... | reverse complement strand
CTACGGGTTGGACGGTCCGGGATCGAATCCCGGTGGAGACGAGATTTTCCGCCCGTCCAGACCGGCCCTGGGGCCCACCCAGCCTCCTGTAAAATGGGTACCGGGTCTTTCCCGGGTGTAAAGTGCGGACAGGGCGTGCTGCTGACTACTCACCCCCTTCTAGTGCCGCGGTCATGGAAAAGTAGAGCTATACCTCTACCCACCCTCTAGGCCACATCGGGTTTGTAACGGGATCACTTTTTTACCGTCATCTGACAAACTGGTACAACCATTTCGGAAGTACCCAATGCCTCCATCTTCTGGCCATAAGCAGCACTACGTGGCGGTGAGTCGTAATATTCACGCTTCTACCTCTTTGCCTTCGGGGAAAGAAGCTTCAGTACCCCTTCAATACGAGACTTCTGAGCCCCACAGCCGGTCTGCACGTTTGGATAAGAGAAAAAGCTTTTGCTCCAGCCCAGAATCGAATCCCGGATAGTTTAGCCTGTAGCCTGGCTACTATACTGACTACGTTATCAAGGACTCCGGAATTCCCATAGTTCACTCAACTTCGCCAGTCTGTAAAGGCAGCTAGTTCGACAGCTGTGTCTTGCCGCTTAGCATAACAAGCAAGGCAGTTCGACAAAATATAATAATCCGGATCTGCTAAGTATGAATGAGTGAAACAGAAGTGAGTGTTGCGTCATAACATCAGCTGCCAGTTACAACAGACGAGAATTTATATTACACATTTCAACCATACCTAAAACCTGAAGACCGTTAACACTCGAAGACACAGTTACTGTGTCTACTGCCTGCATTAATATTACAAATCTCTGCATTTTCCCCACACATTTTATGTATTCGTTCCGTATCATTCCTTTAATAAAGGATTTTTTTCCTTCACAGCATTAGCCATTTCGTCTTTACATTGGAAACGCAGTACGTTTATCTTGAGGTAGAAACTGATATATAGGAGCCGGGATAGTGCAGTCGGTATAGCGACTGGCTATGGGCTGGACGGTCCGGGGATCGAATCCCGGTGAAGGCGAGATTTTCCGCACCCGTCCAGACACGCCTAGGGGCCCACCCAGCCTCCTATACAATGGGTACCGGGTCTTTCCATGGGGTAAAGCGGCCAGGGCGTGGCGTTGACCACCCAACCCATCTAGCGCCGAGGTTAAAGAAAGAGTAGAGCTATACCTTTACTTCCCCTGTGGGACTTCGTGGACTTTTCTAGGGTGAACTTTACCTTTACCTTTACCAAAATTCATGAATTCTTATGTTGTGGAACCACAATTACATTTACACTAAAATGCTAAATTGAATATTGTATCAATATTCACTACACCTTGCTGTTCTCCAGAAGAAAACTTTTTCAGCTCAGATGGACGCTAATACCCACTCACGCATAAGTTCACCTGCTGATATCTCGTTCTTCTATTCATGTCTACTTGCAAACAGCTGAACGCAGGTCTGTGTAAAGAAAGTCCTTCTTACGATTCGAGGAATTTCATCACTTCGTTACTACACGAAGAGTTTCCGCACCAGCAGCTACATCAGTTTAATAAATCGATTCAGTTACATTCATTTCTTGTTTACTAACCTGACGACTCAACAAAATCAGGTCTTAAAACAAACATTACGTACATACAAATTATCCAGATGACAAAGGTAAAAAACACAAGCTATAAAAAACGAAAAAGTGTATACAATAAGAATTTATTGACTAATTAATAATTAATAAGTTACAGGAAGCAAAAAAAAAAAGAAGACGAGCTAAAACAAAACCCGATATAGGGTAAAGATTTGCTTCATAAATATATTAACAACTCCACAATACCATCTTCAACTGAAGCGCAACTAACGAGGTGATAATTGAATAGGGGTTCTCTTGAGTCAAAACACAATTTTCTTATGTCGTTATCTTTATTTAAGCTGATGACATGTTTCGGCCTTTGCACTGGGCCATCTTCAGGTCACAAAATATATAACTGAGGGGACTACATAGTGTGAATCATAAATAAAATAGTGTGAATCATACAATACGATATATGTATCTAAAATTCAACGATATCTCGTTATTCTATTTCCTGAAAACTGAACGATAACTGGATCTCGTTGAATTTTAGATATATATATCCTGTTTTATGATTAACACTATTGTATTTATAATTCACACTGTATAGTCTCCTCAATTATGTATCTTGTGACCTGAAGATGGCCCAGTGCAAAGGCCGAAACATGTCGTCAGCTTAAATAAAGATAACAACATAAGACAGTTGTGTTTTGACTCAAAAGAACCCCTATTTAACTGTAAATAAAACTCAACGGGGTTGATGCACCTAAAGAACGGGATGATAATTTTTGCCAGAAAAGCCGACAAGAAATAGTAAAATCTCCAATATTCCCATTATGGAATGGAAGGGCTGTAGTGTCCAGAAAAGACGGACACCGTTTCACTCCACTATAAACATTAATGAATAATAGTGTAACCGTTATGCAGCCGAATATTATTACTATTACTAGTACAACTGATTATTATTATTATTATTATTATTATTATTATTATTATTATTGACCATGGAGGCCACATTTGCCATACTAATTTATATAATAATGGAAAATATAAAAAAACTGATTCCCTACAATTAGTTACACAGCACATTAATTTGTCATTAATAATAAATTCAAAATGATTTACCCTACACTAACATTTCTTCGTAATGGCAGTTTACACATTAGTACATACAATGAGATCATTTGGAACAGTTTAGTATGCAGCACGATTTGTACATTCCTAAATAACCTGTTAAACTTAAAGTACACAAGAATGTGACGACTCAGATCTTTAAATACGCAGTAACTTATGTACGACCTGCTTTAGTATTCGCTTTAACTGTCTTAAAGACTTTGAAATCCGAACTCCGTTTATGTTAAGGCACACCGCTGTTCTTTTAGGTGTTCAATTCGCACCATCTTCGGGCGCCCTGAACTCACTGCAGTCCAGCTTCAACTCGTGAGATCTATTCCGTGCTCTTGTTTCTGGCAACGTAACAACTATTCTTTCTGTTTCCCTTTGCTTGAATCTATGCTACTCAATGCAAATGACAAACACACGTGGTGTTAACTTGGTTACGGTTCTATCTAGAAGGCGGTGGGTGTCGAACTTTTACAACCTGCACAACTAATTTCTTGTAATAGTTTCACAACAGTTCTGTCTTTTGATTTACGATTGAGTTTAAATTTTTTGAAATTAAATTGTAATGGAGACGCTGAGGGAACTAAATGGTGTCTGCCGAATCACTTCCATCTCTTTTTGCATAGGTTCAAGTAGGGTTTCTCTCAATTCAGATTAAAACAAAAATATATCGCAGGAAAATGTGTATATTAACTGAACGAGGGAACTACTATCCTTTAAGATCTCGAACATATTTCAATGTAGAAATTCTTCAACTGAGGTACTCTGGAATACTGATTCTTCACTAAATATTATTACACTAATCAATTCAAAGAATGTAAAAAGTGAGAAGACTTGGAGAGATAAGAATTATAATTAATGTTTTAGAATATATACATATTGTCCGCTTTGTGTGTATATATATATATATATATATATATATATATGGGCGCCGTGTGTACGAAATCACTTGTCGATAATTATACATAACAGCCGGATATTATTCACAATGACTAGTAAACTGCTGTTACATTGGCATATATACAATTTTAATCGAAATATCTGAAAGAAAGAGATAGCTTGGGAGATCTAGGTGTAGAAGGGAGTATAATATGAAAGGCTGTTCAGCAATTGAGGCTTTTGGGTGTACACCTGACTAATCCGGTCGAATAGCGGGCCACTGTAAACAAGGAAATGAGCTTTCCATTTCGTAGGCCTGTTTAACAATGCCTTCTCTGATGTTGGACTTCAACCGTACTGACAGCAATAAAAAAGTTATGAAACGAAAAAAAAATTAATCGCTATTTATGTACATCAAAATTCAGCTACAAATTTAAAAAAAACATGCGAATAATCCATTTTTATACAACACGCTTTCCTTTTAAAAGTATACACTACAGTGACGCAAATGTTCGGCTGGCGTGTCCATTTTGATGAGAGATGCCACACTGTTCAATTACGACGAAATACGTAAATTTTACTACACATAAAGACAAAAATAATACTTTTAATAGTTACCGTAACTTCTGTATTTCGTGGGAAGAAAGTAATCTCGTACATTGCCAAAAATCCCATCCATTTGTCACTTTCACCTTTCCATTTATTCAGACGTGTTCGAATGCCACTTCTACATACATTAAAAATTATTTACACACGAATTCCACGTATTAGATTTATTCTGGCGTAGCTAATAGGTCCTTAGTTAGTCTAGAAATTCTCCTCACTTTATGCAACCCGAATGTCCATTACCGCTTTATCAGAATGCCGTCACCTGTACGTGCTTCATGTCAGATCAGCCCAGTTCACTCTTCTACCCCTCCTTCTGCAGATCCACTTTTATATTATCTTCCTTTCTACGTCTAGGTCTTTCTAGTGGTATCCTTCCCTTAGGTTACCCAAGCATAACACTGCACAAACATCCTCTTCCCTCACGTGTTACATGCCCAGCCCATCTCATTCTTGATTTGATCACCAAAATAATATTTGGTTTGGAGTAAATAGCATAAGGCTCCTCGTTATACAGTCTCCACACTCTCCCGTTACCTCGTTCCGCTTAGACCCAAACATTCCCCTCGGCACCAATTCTCTAAATCCTCAGCTTATGCTCCTCCTTCGATGTGAGAGACCAGATTTCACACCCATACAAACGACGGGCAAAATTATAGTTCGATATATTTTAATCTTTAATTTTTGGATAGAACACGGGAAGTTAAAACATTCTGCAGCGAATGAACGCAAACATTCCCTGACATCAGTCTGCTCTTAATTGATTCTTACATGCAGTTGGATTTGTTAGGGTTGTACCCACACATTTGAAATATTCTACAATGTCAAAGGATAACTACCTTCTTTTACATTGTGACACTGTCCTGCATTATGTCCGCGAGACATGAACATATACATTTACTTCTAGAGCAGTCTCCTTACTAGCGACTACTAAATCTTCTGTGTTCCTATTTATATTATGTATGCCTTCAACCAATGTATTAACGTCCTCAGCATAAGCCGAAAGCTGATGGTTGCCATTTAATTTCAAGCCAGTCTCTTTCGTTTAAACCTTCACAATGGCATTACACTAAAGTAAAATTGAAAAGCAATGGCGATAAAGCATCTCCCCTTTTCCAATCATTCTTAATAGGAAACTTATGGGACAAATGTTTGCCTGCCTGGGCTTTACTATAGAATTCATTTAAACATTTTTTGGGGGCCTTAGTAGTTCTGTACATATATTAAACTCAATGAGTACCTTAAGCCCTACCTCCTAACAGAATAGTAGTATTTCTTGAAGTTTAAAACTAGTTAAAGCACTGCTCCATTTTGTTCCCATTTTTCTTACGTATTTGACGATTGCAGAATATATGTTCAGTTGTTCACCTGCTACGTCGAAATCCACACTAATGATCTACAATAATTTCCTCTGTATATGGAGTTAACTTTGACAGCAGGATGTTGGATAAATTCTGTATGTAGTTGATAAGATATGGGTCTATGATTACTACAAACTGTGTTGCGTAAAATGGCAAACTGCTTCCACTACCGAAGCAATTCTTCCTAATTCCGAACAGAAGTTTCTGGATCTCAGAACGAACCCCTATAATATTATTATCAAGTCTAATTCTAATATTACTCCCAAAAGTGGACGAATTTACACGTATTTTTAAAATGCCTTTTTAAGAGAGGAAGAATAAAAAAGACTGTAAATGAGCAAACGAAATAAAAATGGAACATAATCCAACGTTATGGCCTGCTTCATCCCTCCCACAGACCCATAATTCTCATAGTAAATTGTTCCTAGTATATTTTATTGCTTTATTGATCCGGCATGCGTCCTGTGGAACTACATACTGTAAATATATCGACAAGTTTTGCAGAGGATTAGCAGTTAATCCCAACGCATGTTTACCAAATTACCGCTCGTCACGGCTACCCCTGACACGTGACCAGTAGAAAAAGAGCGGTGTGCGGGGGTTGGGGGCGCGTCACTAATCCAGCAGCCGTTATCAGCCTCCTCGACTAGGGACAGTTTTATCACCAGGCCGGTCAACACTGCTAGCATCATCAAAAATATTTTGTTACCCCTCGTTCCAGGTCTTCATTCTTTTCTATGGAAGAATATTCATACCGCTGTTGGGCTTCTGTATTTCTAATCGCTTCTCTGTTAGTGCCATAATTTTTCTTCTTGTATATTTATCTCCCTAAGTTTTTTCATTGTTCCGTCTTTCGTCTTTATTTCATTTTATTCCTTTACTTTCTCAAGTCCTGTTTGCTGAAAGATCCATCACAGTATTTTCATTACAGCTCCCTGTTTTGGACAGTGACATGACGAATCCCTGGCCGTCCGCAGATTGTTTACTTGATTTTTAAGTAGGCCTAAGTATCCTTTTTGAATTCAACTTCCAGTCGTGAAACAATTTCCCCACTTTTGTAAACCCACTGACTGTTTAACGCCGGCGTTGTGTGTCGGCGCAATGCTCAACCTCGCGTTTGTTGTCGCAGACGTAACTTTGTTTTGCGGCTGTTTGGTTAGCTGTGGAAGAAACGTCCGTTGACAGTAATCCAGTTTATTAAGCTATGGTAAGTTAAGGCAATAATCTGTTTCTGACACAGTGATTCGGACTGTAATTAATAAGTCTCTTTTTTCGGAGTGTATTTTACATGTCAGCAGTTGTATATTTTAAATTGTGTGGCCACACAGTATGTTTGTAGGCATGTAAGTTTGAAATGCTACCATAGGAAATTTCTGCTGTATAAACGCAACACGTTATTGGTTACATTGTGTTATTTCAATACAATATTTCCGGATTCATCCTACAGGACAATAGTTTTCCGAAGTGCTTTAATTTTAAAATAGTCTTTGGTGCTGACACAGAAAAGGAGAACCGATCAGTCCCACGGAAAGGGAAAGGCCTGCAGTCAGCCTCAGTCAAAACGAGCCGCTACAGACCAAAGCAGCGTCGCATTTCTGCCAGCATGCAGGTGCATTCAACTGCACTAACTTTACGTTTACGTTTTAAAGCCTACTGGTTACGTGCAACAACAAATTTAACATTTAAGAATTATACATTCTGTTCACATTCTGTTCACATTCTATTTATTTATTTTTTTTTTTGTATTTATCTCAGAACAAACAACAACTTCTGCCCCATATAACATAATTTGATTCGTTTTTACAACCGAGATGAAAAGTGTTTACTGCGCGGTACGTACTGGGTCTTTAGATAAAGCAGTATGGGCTTCGTCTTTAAAGGGTTCAACAATCGGGAGGCGACAACAGCGACCAAGAAACAGAGGCCTTTAGATTCATCACGTAAACGAAAGAAAGCCATAATTCTGTATCCTTTCACATTTACTAAACCCTGAAAGTGTCTAGATGAGAATAAAGTCATGGACTTTTTTCATATTTAATTCTGTAGTTAAATAATGATTACTGTGCGTTGGGTCGCCTGACATGTTATGCTCTGTCAACTGTATGTGGAGATGGGGCTTCTTTATCCTCCAAAAATTCAGTAAATACCAGTCGACAAGGCTTAAGATTACAGGCGAATCTCCATCAACTCTGTTATGAGAACACAAATTTCGAGAAAATGATTACCTCCGCATCCCATCTTCTTACCGATATCTTACTATGCTTTCTTGACAAATAACTTGTTATTTTGCCTTTTGTGCTGTTCCTTGTACCGGAGTGAATCACTCCGTACAATTAGAGGCCAAACCGGATACTTTTCCTTTGCGAGTTCTCTCTTGGCTGGAAAAGACAGCGCGAGTATTCCGCTCTAGAAGTGTTTTTCATATCCGGAGGAACGCGGCCTATGGAAAAGAAAACAACGCTGATTTCTCTCGTACTGCCAATTGTCGAACAAAATTTCAGCAATATTTGGAGGCATATTTGAAACTTTTCGCGGCATTTCACAAGTTTCATTCATTTATTTCCACGTCTGCTCGCGGAACTCCTACCGATATTCTGTGGAAACCTAGTAGGAACACACTGCTTTGGAAAAAACAAGAGAAGAGAATCTTAGACGAGTCTGGCCATGACTGATTCAGCTGGGTCTCCGGTGTTTAAGTCTATATCACGGCTGTACATTCTTTGTGTCTTAAATGATCTGATTCTGTATGTGTTTTTTTACCGCTACATTTTGCTCACATACTGTACTTATGTGTTTCATGTGGTTTTTCACAAAAGGCAATTATTTCCCTAAACATCATTTTGAATAGAGATGAAATACGTATACTGTCAGTTAGGAACTTAATTTTTGTATACGTTTTAGCTGAATTTCAGACTTCAAAGTGTCAGTTATCGTTATTTCAACAGCTTTGCAGAAGTTAAGTTGCCCCAGGAGTGGCAGACATGTGAAACACAGTCATTAACGCCTGCAACTCTGTAATTGAAACGCGTTAATTACCCAGTAGAAAATAATTTAAAAGTGACAGGTAATTAGAGCGATTATGTGAATCGATACAGACAAACAAAATCGTTCTGAGGGGCGCTATAAATTCACGTGCAGCTAGGTGAATTGATGTCAGTCTGTCCTACATTTGGGAGGTGGTGTCGGTCCTACACATGTGAAGTGATGGCAGTTTGTCCTACACATTTGAAGTGACGTCAGTCAGTCCTACACACGTGACGTGACGTCAGTCATCCCTACACATGTGAAGAGACTTATATATACATATACTAAGTGATGTCAGTCTGTACTACGTACGTAAATTACACCTGCTAACGCATGTTGCTTAAGATTAAAATAAATGCAATCAGAAACTTAAAATAAATAAAAGGAGAAGATCACATGTCTGGAACGTAATTCTGGCAGCACTAAGAAGATGATGAATAGCCTTCCCCCATTACTGTATTTTGCGTTTTGACACAATGCACATGGAAATCAAAGTTTCAGAGCAAAACGCTGCTTCCATCTTCGGTAGATCTTCATTTTCTGGAGTGAAATATATTTTGGAAATAAAACATAATTCCCTTCACTTCTGCATTAAATTTAAATTGTCTCTACCTTATATATAAGGTATGCTTTTTATGGTCTTATGCCTCCTACATGAGGGCACGTGGATTTATAAGCAGACATTCCTCCAACCCACACAGTGGAGAGGGTGGTTGGAGGGAGGGGCGTTAATGTAGAAACAATCGGAAGTTCGCGATGGAGAATCATGATTCTGCTGTTTGCAGTGGCAGCAGGGGCCATGAATCTGTTCCTAATCTCTTTTCTATGGCGAGAACAATGAGTTTCAAATTTCAACTTTTGGAAACAGTCGCAAACGAACACGAGAGCTCTAACTGTTGCGACGTGCGCGACCTCTGGCGAGAGAAACCGAAATCCCAGGTGTTCCAACGAACAGAATAAGAACAATGGAAGTCATGTTGTTTTTATGGGATCAAGAGAGAAATATCTTTGAACCGGAGCAGGGGATGAAGGCACTGCAGTCGTTAATTCGATTCCGCTATAAAAAAAATGGGGTGGAATTCACAATTGTGAAAAAATGCTATATGTAAAAAAAAAAAGCTTATTATAATTTCGGATTTGATTCTCACTAAAATACTTCAAGGTTGTAAGGAAATGTTTTTTTTCTCATTAGTAACTTAATTAGTCTGCTACATGTCTCGGTGATCGGTCTTTGTATAATTTGAACACGTACACCGAAAAGACATGACCACTGTTGACCAGAATGTCGAGGACAGCCATCTGAAACCGATGTTTAACAACAGGTCGGAACAACAAACGTGCATTAATATTTGAAAGCATAGATAATGCTATATACAACACAGCAGTTAATAAACGTAAAAACGTAAAGCAATACCTGTACAGGCCTAATACAAGCCCTGAGGGTTCCAGGAGTTGAGGCTCCCAGATTACTAGGCAGTCGGCACATGAAAGTGGTAAGGTTGTCAGCCCTACGCACCCGCTGCCTTTACCCTCCAGGAAATATTCCTGGTACTCACTTCTGTTCGAGAATAGTCGACCCTCAATGCCACTGTACGCCCGGAAGGACTATGTCAATGATAAATTCCAATTACACCATCGCAATTGAACCCGCGACTTTCCGGCTTGTAGCGCAGTGTCCCAACCAACTGCGACACCGCGTGCCGCACGTAAATTAAAAGGCTACTGAAAAAAATATTTTCCTTTTTCCAAAACAGCATCTTTATGTTTTTGATAAATTACTTAACAATAAACATTAACCAGATAGTCTTTGTAATGGAGATGGATTGTGTTTTCTGTGAGGAAGATAATTATTTTTATTATATATATATATATATATATATATATATATATATGTGTGTGTGTGTGTGTGTGTGTGTGTGTGTGTGTAGTTTAATATCAGAATTGCAATTGCCAGCTGCACCTCGTGGGGGCCTGGATGCCGTCCTGGGCCAGTCCATGTGAGATTTATGGTGGACAGTGTTGTTCTGGGACAGGGTTTCTCGGAATATTTCGATTTTTTCTCATTACCATTCCACCAAAGCTGCACACACATATGCATTTTAATAATATTTTCATAAAAAGGATAGTCGGGTGACACCTGTGAAACTTCAAATACGGAGTCTTCTCCGGATATGGGGGGATCATTTGACAGGAAAGCTCTTTTACATTGTGGAACTGTAGCGCAGTCCTGCCGGATATTGACACTGTAAAAGTAGCGTTTAATTAATCCAATCGCCGTTTCAAAATTCATCTCTACCCCAACGTTCAGGTAACTGCTGTTCTGTTTTGCCGAACTGAAGGCTATATAATTTTATATTTTGTGTTACTTATTGCAGAATCAGCATATGAAAAAGTTTCAAAATACCCTACTCAATCTTGTAACGTTACGTTTTGGACTACGCTGAAAAATGCCCATTAAGATGCGAAAGCTACTTAATTCGATTAAGAAAACTACTGGACTTTCGTAGACTGAAACAAACGCAAACAGCCATCAAAATATTTATAAAAATGTGAATATATACAAGGAAATAACTGCCCTAAAATTGGAAGAATATATTCCATAAATATCAACGATATTCATTAAACGTCATTATTAAATTTTTTAATTTTCGTTCAAATAATTTAACTGAAATTTTGTGTATCTTGGTGTTTAGGCATTGGACAAGTGTACAACAGGGGTGCACAAATCATTGGCGCCAGGCCCGACGAGGCGAATAAATATTGTACAGTGGTGCCTTGTATTTTAGGTTCCTCAGTATTGAATATGCTTCACGTCATCTTTCTGCGTCCTAGAAATATAACGTGGGTCCTAGATTTATTAAAAATCTGTATACCCCTGGGGTACGCTTGCTGTGGCGTAAGTCCTGTCAAAATTACAATTAACTGTAACAGGGCCGCAAGTTGTGAAGCAGTTATGTTGGCAGTGGTAAGGCATGCAAAGAATTGGTAGTGAGTGCAAATCTAAACTAGGTCACAGGACGCACAGCTAGTTGGGTAACTAAGTTGAAGCAGCATAAAACTGTGTAAGGGGTGTTTCGGCAGGAATCTGTCATAATTCAGCAGCAAGTTGCTTAGTTGAAATTACATCGATATTACCAAAACCAGCTACAATCTGAAGCTGAATGTTTACGGAGATACAGGCGAAAAATGTTTTGAAGAATGAGAAGAGCTATACGTATATCGATTAGCAAACACGTATTAAAAAGAGGACGAATATGTAGATCCTGTAATCTTAACGCAGGTACTTAATATCCAATTAACACCGAGTGATATAAAGACATTAAGTAAGAAGAACTCTTAACCGGTTTCCTAAAAATCTTTCTTAGGTTTCCAAGTACTTTACTTAGCACACTCGCCTCCGCATGGCTTGGCTTGGCTATCGGCTCAAAAACGGACCTGCGTAATGTATGGATAACGCATCATGTTAAACAGGTAGGGCCTACAGTACGTAGAACCGCATGGGTAACATTTTTTTCTCGTGTCATTATCTCTGTAACCGTCCAAATTCGAACGCAGGTATTTTAGGTTATATCGTTGTGAATTAACGTAAGGAACGTTCTCCCGAAGTATGGCAGCATGTGTGCATAGAGGAAGGACAGGAGAAGACATAGGGTTACGTTTGTAGGAGCTGCTGGGTTACTATGTAGCCCGTCTTATCAACATTTCGAAAAAGCATTAATGGCTTTGGCTTTCGTTATCTTCAATCTGCCGGCTACCAGAACTGAAAGCAGGACTTTAACATTGCTGGAACCCGCTGTGATAGACTACTGTTTTGGATTCTATCCACGTGAGAAGGAATTAGCAAACCGAAGATGAGTTACGATGTACCAAAGTGATCTGAACAGTATTTAATGTATACAGTGTCATTTCCAAAATATGATTATGGGAAAGATGAGTTGTATTGGGAGGTTTGAAGCAGCGTCTTCCAGATCCTCTACCAACTCAAACTAAAACCTTTAACCTTAGACCGTATATAAAGACCCTCGGTTACGTTATTCAGTTATGCGCGTATCAGGTTGTTTGGTGCCGGAAGTAGGCCCACAGGTAACTACCGGCACCTTTATTCAGGCACGGCACAACAAAATTCAAGAAGAAAAAGATTTTGGTAATGTTTTCCCCACACCCAGCACGAAGGCATATAAGGGGAGTGTAGGTGTACCTCCATTCATTTTTAACCCTTTAAAAGCCGAATTATATCCCATCTGCCATTTGCTGGCATTATTAGGAGCTCACCATATTCTCCACGTTAGCAGGGTAAGGGTTAACCTTGACATCAGATACAGGTGAGTAGTCAGCCTCACTGTCAGGCCGGTCTACTTCCGGGGAAAGCGCCTCCCGCACCCACTGAATAGGAGGCTAGGTGCGCCCGGTAGACCTTCCGTTCATTGTGAAGAAAAGAAAAATTCCTTCCCCTGCCGGGATCCGAACCCCGAATCGTCCATACCGTAGCCTAGTCACTATACTGACTATGCTATCTCGTATCCGAAGTGTCTGCTCAAGATAATAAAATTGCAAACCGGAAATAAACACAAGTTTGAATACATAAAATGTGCTTTTGATCGTAGAGGGTCTTCGAACGTCTTCGGCTTCGTATCAAAGATGTAAGAAGTGCTATCTGCGTCCCTCCACAACTTTCAATCAAGACCTTCAGGCTCGAAAGACGCGCAGAAAATCAAGTAGGTTTTTATACAAAATGCCTGTTATTGTTGTTGGGTTTTAACCAGAAACGGAACAGATCGACATCAAAACTTCTTATTAATAAGATACAAAGACTTTTTACAGGGAGACAGTAAGGACAAACAAGGCGAAGATAATTGTAATAAGTTTTCATTTTGAAAGAACCAAAAGTCCGCATCAATAGTTAGACAAGCGAAACTTTCTTAGAATAACGTCACTGACAATTTCCTAACAAAAGCGCTCCCTCTACACATATTTTGTAGTAAAGACAAAAGCCTAAGTGAATGGTAAAGCCACTAAGTACCAGATTCTTTGCTGTATCTTCTTTACGGCAATTACAGTGTAACAACCGAAAGAAACCGCAGAGTGGGTAAAATTCTTGTGTTCGTATGCGGGAATTCCAGATTTCAAATTTCAGTGACAAAAGGGCTGCCCCGACCAAAATCTACGTTCTTTTCCTCAATCTCCAATTAGGCGCCGATATAATACATAATTTATGACATACTACTTCTTACACATCCTTTAAAACTCATTATAAACTAACTAGCCCACAATTCGACGCTATACTCCGCGAGTTACTCACACAACGCAGGCAGCAGAATGCACGCTGCCAAGATTTGTCGTATTGAGGGAAAGCGGCCAACAATTATGTCTTTCTGGTGTAGTGTTATGAAATATGTAAAGCACATCTTGGTGACATCGTGACATATGAACGTGGCCGGTCAACACGGATTTGTTACTGTGAAAGCCTTCTGGGGTTCTTAAAAGCAAAATAATGGTTTGTTTACAGAAGTCCAGACAACGTCTCTGGTGACACGCTTGCTCAGGAGTCTTAATACTGTAAAATCTCTTCGACGTCGCGTGTATTGTGGTAAAATTGCAGTGGGTTATACCATTTGATGTACGACTTTCATGCAGTTCACACGTGTATACAAATTCAATTCCTGCGTCACGGTTAACACACTGTCTCTCCATTGAAAGACCAACGGTAAATGCTGTCTCGTGAAACTATGGCTGTTTATGGTAAAAATTGTACAGAACACATAAATACATTGTGTGAGAGATATGTAGAATATTTTAATGTTAAATCAGGTGGTACACCGGATTACCCCTGTGATTAAAAGGGTTAACGATGTACCAGAGCAAAAATTATATACGTGTGGGAAACAGATATATTTGACTACAACACATGTTACAGGATATACTTCTCCGTAAAGTACAGTTAGTGACGTCTAAGACAAATAATGTTTTTTCAGTCGCATGTGATATTTTGAAGTAGGAAAGCAATGTGAATAACGCTGGAACCAACGGAGTCACCTGTACTACGGAAGTCATCACAAGTGATTTCACCTTGCACATAGAGACAATAAAGATATTCTCAGTATCCCATATTTAGACGATGCTTAAGGCAACAGTAATCACAGAAGCGTGGCTCTGCTGACCAATGAGTCTGATGTGGGTTTTGGAGCTGCTTGCAGACACACAGGGCTTTTATTTTTGGGCTTCATTCTCTCAACATTTCGGCCATTGTTAGGGATGAGAGCTCAGAGCCACTGAGGTACGACAAATGCAGATAGATGACAACAAGCGCTATGATTCAATTAGCGCCATGTTATTGCATGCCACAGAAGTTGGCAACGTTTTAGCTAAATGGATTGAAACCGCAGAACCTACATACTGCGCATGCCTTAGAAACACACAACTGTCAGCCATTTTCCTCTTTCTTTCTAAAATACTAAATCTGGGGGGGTCATTGAGAAAACGTAAGAAATATTCACGTGTGTTTGTGTGTGTCTGTGTTTGTTCGTGTCAGTGTGCACAGTTTCTGTTGTTTCTCATAAATGTGGTAGACATAGATCTAACCTCCAGACACTTTAACTCATGAACACTTTTTCTTCGGATTTGTTAAAGTGCGTTTATAAAATGAATAAGCTAGGAGAACACACTAAACGCTACCACTTCATGTGGGTCGCCTAAACAAATATATCTGTCCGTTTGTCTCCATGCAGCCCCTTCTGAGGTTCGTCTCGTGTCCTTTCTAAGTACAGTCTGTCTTAAGGTGTTGTCCCATCTTGATCTCGTTCTTCCTCTTGGGCATTTTCCATTTTCGTTTGAAAGTTCTCTGTGTTTCTGCAATTGTTCTTCTTTAAAATATGCCCATACCTTCTGTTTCTGATGTTTCTCAATTAATCTTTAAAAAATGCTCTCTTATCCCCTCCCTGAAATTTTCTCTTGCTATTCTTGTTGAAAATATCGTCAGTGTACCTTTGACCGTGTTCATTTTCCTGTTACTTATATTAATATGAGAAACAGTAACTTTTAAACAGGCATAATTTTCATTCGCAGGAATTCCCACTTTCAGAATATATCCGTCAATATTTGGTGGTGGTGGACAGAAGTTCGATGGAATACGAGGTGTGGCAATAAAGAAACCAGATTGCTTTTATTACTCATTTCCGGCCATGTCGATGACGAGGAGGAGGGTAGGGCATTAACGTGTGGACTTCCCTCTACCGTCACACAAAGGTTCATTCACGCGCATCGGTTAGTCTGGCCGTGACCATTGTTAGAAGCGGATCGTGTGTCTGAGCTCCGTCGGAATAATGCTGAATGCTAATGTAGAACAACGTGTTAACAT
>Ga0136643_10007378_pt1 | contig 15904 bp, 9 predicted proteins | sample TergutLab28metaG_FD_96883 | JGI IMG/M metagenome (GOLD analysis project Ga0136643, IMG submission 96883) | Labiotermes labralis P1 segment gut microbial communities from Petit-Saut dam, French Guiana - Lab288 P1 (version 3) (version 3) | ecosystem: Host-associated > Arthropoda: Insects >... | reverse complement strand
GTTATAAATGATCAGTATCGTAAACAAATACACATAAAAATAAAGTGAATTAAATCTTAAATATATTAATATTAGTCTTTAAGCTGTAAAGAAACAATACGAGAATCGACTATTAGAATCACCAGATCTGTCTGTCCGTCTCTTTGTTCATACAAAACAACTCCGCTCCAAATGCACGAATTTTTATAAAATTTGATATTTGAGGATTTTTTGTAAACCTGCCGAGAAGATTCAAGTTTAACTAAAATCGGAGAAGAGTGACGGGAAATGTATATTAAGATATATTTACATTTATTACAGTATCTCGCTCATTTCTTTTACTTTTCCAGTATTTTCCCATTCACTGGGTGTACATAAATTCAGAATGAAACTTCTGCTCCTTATTCGGTAAAATTTCCCAACACTGTAAATTAAATATTGGCACCAGTGAGTAGTTCCGTCTTTCTACCAAATATTCAAATATAACGGTTCAAACTTTTGCCGTTCCGTGGTTGCCCCCAGTTATACAGAAACAAATTAACGGTTCTACAATACTAACTTCAGTGTCTTATTAATAATTCAATTTAACAAAATATTGATCACTCTTTCACCAACAAAAATAGCAACAGTATGTTAAAGAGCTCAGTGTCATGTACAAAGCCCGGACACTCAGAGAAGGACTGAGCAGTAAGAAGGTGACAAATAGGAAACAACAGTGAACTTTCCAAAGCTCCAAGAAGTATTTTAAACTCTGTGTTACATCTCATTGCGGTACATCATTTCAACATGAATAGAAAAGAAACAAAACTAAAGGGACTGTCGGGGATTCGTTTCGGTTCGATTATTTTCCTCTTCAAAATGGCAGGAATTCCGGTTCAGATTAAGAAAGTATCGATTATTTACGGTGTGTACATGATAACAGTGATTATATGTGGTTGCAGTACATATATTGGCATGTTCGTCGATGTGTACATACACTGGGACGATTTGGGGCGCGCCATGACGTCATTGCGTGTGTTGATTCCGTTCACGAATGTTATTTGGACATATTTCTACTGCAGGTAAGTAACAGCACTGGCTGTCACTTTCGCTGTATAGCAAATGTGATAAAAATCATCTCAAATACATCATAGAAGTTTTGATTTGAACGGAAATCTGTATAATAGAGATGTCCACTACTTATTTTTAATCTAACTGCACAAAAAATAAATGGCTTTAATGTTTTATGTATGAAAGTGGGAATATATATTTATCATGTCGTCTACGACATTCTACGGAAATATGCCTGTGTAGAATATGCACTGGAAATGAAACTGTAAATTTAGCCTAAAATTGTTTGGAAATACTTAGCTTTCCTTTTGAGACAGCGACGTTCAAGAATACAACTTGTGTATTGATCAAATATCAGATTTTGATATCAGTGACAAAAGGTTTTGCCCGTTGAAAATACAGAAACGCACAACACTGAAACATTAATAGCCTCCACACCAGACAAAACACATATTATCTTGTTTCCAGAATCTTAATTGCTAGGAATTTAATCTCTCATAACCTCACATCACGAGATCCAAATCTTCCTGCTGTCCTTTGACTGATTTCCACATTTAATGAAACTGAGATAAAAGTTTGGTTTCTTTGTATCAGATTTCGACAAAAAAGCATTGAACGTGCGATGGACCTAACAGACAGCTTCACGTGGGAAGATCTGCCGACCAGAGACGCTGACACCGGACACTTGACAGCGGCAGGATGGATCCCGCTCACTATGAAGTACACTAGAAGAGCAGCTAATGTTACCTTATGTTTTCATAGTGTCCAGTCAACAATACGCATCATAATAAACCATGAAACGCAGTATAATGCGTGGTATCCTTTCGATTGGACTGTTACACCGTTCTATGAACTGGTTAACGTCTCACAGGTAACACTTTCTAAGACAGAATCCACTTTATCTATTCTTGTAGTACTCTCAATTTAACAGATTGTGTTTATTGATATAGTGCTCTCCTTTTCTTATTTATTTCTGTCCCACTGCATTATTTCTCCACAATGCTGTTCGATTACAAAGCCTTGGTAATTTGGCCGACAAAAAGAAACTGGAAAAAAAAATTGTATAATGACCCGGAATTTCTCTGCAGAACTGAGAGAGAGAATGAAAACATTCTGGATATCCGATGTGTCAATTGCACGCAATGAATACATATCCATAGCGCTATCTAAGTACAAACCGTTCGATTTAACTGTTCTTTGAATACGTGACCTAAATGGTGTCATATTTATCAATGACAATTTTTAATTATAACCCGAGACAGATGTTAGTAAAACAGATCTCGTTAAACATCAAGGCCAAGCGCAAGATTCACAGTAATCTCGGTCACAAAAACGCAGCACCCACTCTCCTCATCCTCGCAGTTTACTTTATAATCTTCCACAAATTTTAACGCCTCTCCCAACTACCCACGCCACATTTCTACATCGAACTGCAAGCACACTGGCAGATGTAAAAAAAGGGACGTACGTTGTATTGGAAGTAACAGATCTGCAGTACAGCAGTTTATTTTGATTTATTTAATTCAACTGTTAACAACTATCATCACTTCACAGATTATTTTACGTTCAGCGCATCTTATATTTCTTTCTTTGTATGCCTATGGCGCTTCTGTCCGTGTTCCGGTCATCGACTCCCCTTTCACGGAACTTTGAGATATCACTCAGACACATTAAAATCCTCAGGACTCCTCTGGGTGAGTGATCAGCCCGACGCTGAGACCTGTACTTGACAACACACAACACTCACACCAGACAGGCATCAATGCCCTCAGTGGGATTCGAAACCCCAATCTCAGCAAGCGAACGGACGCAGACCCAAGCCTTAGACCGCCCGGCCAGAGGGATCGGCTCAGCAATCTATACTCATTCCATCTGGCGATTCGCATCGTACAGTAGTTACTGGTGCAACATAATGTATCATGAGACAGTGAAAATAAATTAGCAATTCTCGGAATTAAATCAAAGTATACGAAGAACAATTTACGTTGTGCAATAGACGACATCGTATGGGTTTTATGCTTAGAAACATCGTTTCCGCCAACAGTCTAATTCCTAGGTATGTCTCCCTTTTCACATATCCACAGTCGTTTCCATGCTTTATATTCACGTATTCACATCGCGCTACCAGATTTTTCACTGAAGAATTTATTTTGAAAGTATACAGATAAAACGGATATCTGAAAGTGTTTTCGTTTAGAATCTGTAAAGACGTTCATTCAGTCCAATCAAAAAGTAATGCACTTTTCTAATGAACGAGTATATGATTTTACATTCCATGAACAAAAGATAATTAAAACAAGAACATGAAGTCACACTTGTCGTTTCCATATGGATATTAGTGTAAAACGTAAAGTGACCCCGTTACAGGCCCGGTGTGGCCCAGAGGGTGGGTAGAGGTATAGCTCTACTCTTCCATGACCGCGGTCACTGGAAGGGGGTGAGTGGTCAGCAGCACGCCCCACCGCACTTTACCCCCGGGAAAGACCCGGTACCCATTGTACAGGTGGGTGGGTGGGCCCCAGGGCCGGTCTGGACGGGCGGAAAATCTCATCCCCACCAGGAATTTTTTTTAAACATTTATTGCACTTTCAAACATATGCTTAGGAACTTCATTATCACTTCTGCCTCGTGTTTTGGTAGTTCGTTTCCCATACCATGTCCTCTAATACTCATACTTGCAGAGCCTCACTCCGGAGGTGAGGGGGGGTGGGGGGGAGTTTCCCTCCCCGCACCATGTCCTATCCAGACAACGGTTTCCCCCTTCCTTGGGTTCTCGCACTTACTTTGAGAGTGCGTTTCTCGTCCTACTATGTTTACTTACGTGCGTCCGGTCCCCGATCCTCTCTATTTTCTTTTTTTTTGGGGGGGGGGCACTCGATGGGGTCGCGGTCCCCACCTCCTCGACTGGCTGAGTACGATCCTCTACCACTTCTCCACTTTTGATTTCCTGCCTCCCTCTCCCATGTTCCTCTTCCTCCCGCACCTCCGTTGTGGTATTTATGTCTTCTTGAGGTTGCCGAAGTAGGGGTTGGCACTCCACCGTGACGTTTGTATTTCCTAATATCTCCTCTCCGTAATCCATTGAGTTCTGTATGCCCGGTCTCCCCTCAACGCACGGTGCCTTAGCATCATTCCGGACGTTGCTTCCGCCTACCGCACGCTGTTCCAATTCTTCGCACTGTTCCGACGCTACACCAGTCGAATGCGTGTTGTCCTCTTGCATTGTTTCCCCATTTTCTGCTTGGTGCTCATCGCAGTAGCCCGTCTGTGTACTCTGGCGGTCCGCCTCCTCCTCCTTGCCCCTCCATCAGACCACGGACTCCTAGTTCCACTTACCGCAATGTAGGCCCATGATAGTGTGGGCTCCTTGGTCTTTGCAACCCCTACCTTTCGCCTCTTGGGGCAAACCTGGTTGAAATGTCCCGTTTCACCGCAGCCATAGCAGGTCGTGGGCTGCCCTTCGTATGATACTAACCCTCATGTCCCGCTATCATCATATGGGACGGAATGTGCTTCGTTAAGGTAATCACTACGATTCTGACGCCGTTAAAACCCTTATAACGATAGGCCTTAGACCAACTCTCTCGCTGCATCTCCTTTATCTCACCATATTGGGAGAAGGCGAAACTAACTGCCTCATCTGGTGTTTAAGGGGAAGGTTTGCTAACCTCACACGCCTCGTGCCCATTCCAGCCATTTCGATCTTCACTTGCGATATTTCCCCATTGTCGTGTTTGTATTCGGACTGGCCTTTAGTTGAATGGAGTTAAGTCCTGCAGGTACTGGAAATCGGTGAATTTGATGTAAAATTGGCGGCGGGTTCCGTCTATCTGTACCATGGTCACTACATTTTCCGGCACGTGCAGTTGTTCGAAAATCCATTCGTGGATGTCAAGAGCCGAAATTCGGGGGCTTTTAGGGTCAAAGGAACAGACCACAAGTTTTCTGTCGTTCACTCATAATTTCCTTGTCCCTACTCCGCTTCTCTGCACTCAGTAACTGTATGGTAAACCACACTTCGCTCAGTCACTTCCTTTCACCCGCTGCACGTTGGCTGGCACTGCTTTACTGCAGAACCTTCACGCTCAACGACTGCAAGCAGACTAGGATTCGATTCCGGACCGTCCAGCCCGTAGTCAGTCGCCATACCGACTGAGCTACCGGATATTAGTGTACGTCAAAATATTTACTTCAGAATTGTTTAACGGCGTCATTTTAAAATATATTTATGTTGTAAATGTTCACTACTTTACAGTGTTTCGCAACACTGCTAGCAATGGGTGCAGTGTATGTTTACACGTCTCTGATTATCGCATTGATTGCAATTGCCTGCAGTCAGTGCGATAAGCTAAAGGCGGCCATACTGGATATCAGACAGCAACATACCACGCCTCACCTCGGGCATGAAGACGAACAAGATCATACAACAGCAAACTGTGACTTGCAAGCTAAGTTAAATGCCTGCATTCGACACCATCAAGATATCATAGAGTAAGTTTAAAACAAATATACAACACATTAATTTAACGACAGACGAACAGCGGTACTTGCTTTACAGTTTCTAATAGTTATTCCAAAACGTAAAACACAAAGCATAATGAAAACGTTCCCTCCAAACGTTCCTTCCGATACGTAAAACACACATAGCCTGTCTTATAAAACTAAAAACTGTTCAATATTTTCTATACACCACTCCTTCTCATTCACAGGTTCATGCAGCAACTGGAGGATGCACTGAATATCTCTCTATGTGGCCACTTTCTGATTATGCTGGCCACAATGTGCTTCGCTGCGTTTTCTCTAGTTACGGTACAGTATAGAAAATGTTGCACGTTGTAACACGAGAAGATACTGACTGCTGAAATGTGATGTTTGATAGTCTGATAGATATCCTACCTCAATTTTGCAGGAAGATAACCTATCGATAAAAATATAACAAAAGAATCTGTCTTTTAACGTCATGGAGCCCTAGCGATATGTCATAAGCCGGTTCGCAGAAAGGACTTAGAGAATCTTTCTGTAGATTCAGAAGGCACACAAACTACCTCCTCTTTCATGCAGCCAGTTCCAATACGCAGAACATGTAACATGTTCGTTGTCACGACTCACTTACAAATATGTTACAACAATAATTCACATAGTATATCAAGACTTGTTTGTCAAGTACGCAGATCCATAACAGTTTCAAGATACTGTATGTTGTTGTTTGTCTCATACAATTGTTATTGGCACTTCCATAAAAACGCAAACAGCAAATATTTTAAAATTATGAATACGTTCTTGTTTCGCTTCCCCATTATAATGAAGGAATTAAATATGGTTATTATGTGTTATACAGATCCCCTAATAAAACGGAATATCATTCTTTTAAAGCCCAATGACTGTTGAAAGTTCTGCTTACACAAATATTCCTTAACTTTAGTCTCACTAAAAATTATACTTTTCTTATATCTGATTTATAAGTATGACGGTTACTTTAGTTCCACCGTGTTAACAACAATTCACCATTTCAATTTCAAACTAATTACAGACAAAAACGCCCAACACAGGAAAGTGTTAGAGCAAATCAAATTTTTCTGCTTCAAGTCGAGATCTTTCAATACAAGCAGGCGTACTTTTCATTCAGTTGCCCATTTTGGTAACAAAATATATTCTAAAGCTTTTTGAGCTGTACTGAGACACCAAACTACTACTGTGTGATACTCTGAGTGTTTCTAAATTATTTCCACCATAAGAAACCTTCCGTCCCATTGGATGAAAGTCTATACTTGTTACGTACATTCTGAACGTTCCATTGTGTAGAAATGTTTAATTGCACTTACAGTTCATGAAAGGATATGACTTAATTCCGAATCAATTTACGTTACTACAAAAAAAATTAAACATACTTCAATTATGTAAAAAGATATGCAAGTTAAAGAAAGCTGAATTTTTAAAGCTGAATGATAAAAAAATGAAAAAAAACTTAAAACATTTTTAAAGAAGGGTACTGAAGCAAGCAATTCATCCTTGCACAAACACATTCTACATTTTTAACAGTACAAATTATTACAATTACATTTATAGAAAGCAACACTTGAACATGTTAAGTCCAGATCCCTTCCTGCTGACACCGAATTTTAACTCTGTAATGTTGGATGGTTTACAGCTGGATCGTGTGAAACAGTACACTAGTTCACGTATGTGGGACACAGAGACCACGTAACTAGTGTAGCCTCTATGTCCAGGGATTTACGAAAGTTTGCTTTCATTTCTTGCCATTATTGATGGTGAAAAAATTTCAGGAATCGATTACAATCATGAAGTTGATGACATGATCATAGACGGAAACCCGAATGACGTCCGTACGTTGTGGTGCATTGCTCAGAACTGCAGTGAATAGCCTCTGTTAGACTGAGTGTAATAAAATGTGATACAGCTTGAAACAAATATCATTTCTAATATCATATTTATTTTGCGTGGACATATTCCTGTAAAAGTAAAACGTGGGACAGCACTGTTAGTGGTGGCAGCACACATCCATTATCCTGATACACGCAATTTTAGGATTTTTTATATGGTATTTGCGTACAAACTCCTCTACTTAAGTTTTTGTAAGCAACAGTATCTGATATAGTTATTTCAATTACTTCCTTACAACATAACAGAATTTATATTTTAGCAGATTATTATTATTAATATTATTATCACCATCATCATCATAATCATCTTCATCATCTTCTTCTTCGTCATTAGTGATGCAACTAATTTCAGCTTAAAATTCTCTAGGTTCCTGCACCGTCCATCGCAATCCTTAGCCTCCATCCTGCAATTTGCTCATATCGTGATAAACAACATCATTCGGAAAAAAATTCAGTACTTTCTTTCCCTTTCACTGTCACTACTGCTAACCGTATACACTGCCCACATAATCCTGTCTGTCTTCATTACTACTGTAAAAGACTGGTTCAATGAAGAGTTCTTAAAGCTCCATAATTTATAGCATTTGACAAAATTCAACAATTTTACTTATAAAACAAATTCCCCTAGACGTTAAAATGTCCATCTCATGTTTGTCCCGACTTCCAAGAAGGGTGAAATATAGACTGGAAAAAACATACTTTTAAATTTGGATAATAACGTGTAAATAAACTTAAGCAACAATTTAAAGTGAGTTATAACTGAGCACCAAGTATCGAATATACACAGTAAAATAAACTATATTCTATCAAATATTCAGCCTCTCAATCGCAGCACCACTTTCAGTCATTTTAAGACCAACTAGCTGATAAGTACAGAAAAAAATAGACCTGTACAGCAGGGTAAGGAAAAACAATAGCAACTAATACGGATAACAAAATATGGGACAGAGAATAAACTGTACATCTGATGTATGCGAGAAACAGCTTGTGAAATTTAAGTGGCATTATTACACGCCAGGGTTTAATTCAAGTTACGCTGCATAAAATGTCCAATACTCTGCAAAAGTTTTGATATACACATATCTTTGAATAACACAGTCAGGTTATTGCGCCGTCCCGTGAATGCTGTATGGGGAACTGTGTAGCTGTCAAACTGGGTAAGAGTCACACTGTGTATCTGTCATACTGCATAGATGTAACAATGTCTTGCTGTCACATTGCATAGCTGTCACACTGTGTAGCTGTCACAATGTGTAGCAGGCATATTGTGTAGCTGTGACAATGTGTACCTGTGACACTGTGTAGCTACCACATTGTGTGATGTCACACTGTGTAGCTGTCAAAATGTGTAGCTGTCACACTGTGTAGTTGTCACACTGTGTGGATGTGACACAGTGTACCTGGCATATTCTATAGCTGTCAAATTGTGTAGCTATCACACTAAGTGGCAGTAACACTGTATAGCTGTCACACTGTGAAGCTGTCACAATGTGTAGGAGTACCAATGTGAAGATCTCATATTGTGTAGCTGTCACACTGTTTAGCTACCACATTGTGTGCAATCAAAATGTGTAGCCGTCCCAATGTATAGCTGTCACACTGTGTAACTATCACACTCTGTAGGAGTCATACTGTTTAGCTGTCGCATTGTGTAGCTGTCACATGGTGTAGAAGACACACTGTGTAGCTGTCACAATGTGATGCTGTTACATTTTTTAGCTGTCACATTGTTTAAATATCACACTATGTTAGTGTCACATGGTGTAGCTGTCACACTGTGATGCTGTCACATTTTGATTCTGTCACATTGTTTAGATGTCACACTGTGTTAGTGTCACATGATATAGATGTCACACTGTGATGCTGTCACATTTTGATTCTGTCACATTGTTTAGATGTCACATTGTATAGCTGTCACACTGTTTAGCTGTCACACTGTGATGCTGTCACATTTTGATTCTGTCACATTGTTTAGATGTCACATTGTATAGCTGTCACACTGTGTAGCTCTCACACTCTGTAGTAATCACACTGTGTAGCTGTCACATTTTGCATTTTTCATACTCTGTATCTGTCACGTTTTCAGCCCAGGATTTTTAGAAAAATTTGAGTTGTGTCTCCACAAATCTTTCAAAACTTTCCACAATTCTCTAAATTCATAAATTGTAATCACTGTAAATCCCCCCTTATTCTTTGAGTTTGAATTATTTAAACGGAAATGTGTAACTCTTCTAGGAGTACATCGGATGCCTTCTTTCATTTACGACGCATTTTGACCGTTCACAAATCCGATTGGCGGACAATCATAGTGCCGTTAGTACCGAACAGTTGACGTGATTTGTGGTCATGTATTTCGTTAACCAATCAGCTTCGCAGAAACAAAATTCAACTGCAAAGGAAGGAGGAGGAGGACATTTAGTGAATTTAACACACAGGTAGAAAAAATGATTGTGCAAGAAGACATTCGGTTTAATATTAATAACATTTATCTCAGGAAAGTCTGCAGAGAATAAGAAATGTATGTCGTGCAAAATGATGTTGAAAATGGATTTGAAAACCTTTTCCAAAGAAAATGGGACTCGACTGAATTGTTAATTAAGATAAGGTAACATTGTCATCGGTGACATGCGTGGCAAAGTCATTATTTCAAATATTATCCCAAAAATGAACGATTTTCTTTAAAGATATTGAATATAAATTGCGTGTTGCGGTTTTCACTACAAAACTTTGTCTAAAACATTTATTGTGAGAAGAATTGAACTAGGCATTATCATAAATAGACAAACGTCTTCATGTAATCTACTCGTTATTCTTGTATTTTAATTGATATTAAATTTTATCAACAGATTTTCGAAAAATAATCAAGTATAAAACTTAAAAAAAATCTGTCCATTGGGAGCAGATTGTTCCATGCGGACGAACGGACACACTGACACACAAACATGAGGCAACCAATAGACTTTTTCGTAAATTTACGAACCCGCTTAAAATACCCATACAAAATCAAACACATCTGAATAAAGCAATTATTCCCTACATAGGCATTTTTAATCTTCTATTCTTTCTGTGCTTCAGATATTATAAATATTCTTTTACAGAACTGGGGAAATTATGCCGATATGAGTCAAGCAGTTATAATTTACCTGTCATACTATTGTGACGTGCTTCTAATCTGTTGGTTTGGAACTCAGCTGATACAACACGTAAGACAAAAAGGCTTGTTGTTATTGTTGCTGATCTTGATAACACATTATGTTCATAATATGTACGGAGCCTAAAATCAAATAAGAAATTATTACCCAATTTGAGTAATGATAATTTATCAGCCCCACATGGCGTTCTACAATAAATATTCTTTGTCAAAATACGAAAGCGGGTTTGTTACTACCTGAACATTTTCTACATGTTAATCGTCGAAAATATTTAAATTACTTTGAAGTTGTATGTCCAATCAAGCATTTATTTTTATTTTTTTCCTGTGGTGCTGCGGCCCAATGCGGTCAAGGCCTCCTCATTCTTGAAGTTTCTAGATCACACACACGACGCATCACAGTCGGTAGGACTCCTATGGACGAGTGATCAGCTCGTCGCAGAGACCTCTACCTGATAACACACAACATTCACAACAGACAAGCATCCATGCCCCGGTGGGATTCAAACCCACGATCTCAGCAGGCGAGAGGCCGCAGACCCATTCCTTAGACCGCGCAGCCACTGAGACCTGCATTTATTTTGTTTAGGTATGCAAAATCACACACCAGAAATAAAAAATTTCTATTCAAACAGTTTATTATATCCAATTCTTTAGTCGTGAAATACGTGTATATGATTATTATTTTTCATTTCAATAAAGAATTACACACTTCTTTTTGGTTTCAATGATTTAAAACTCCTTGGCCAGAAACAGGAACCAAAATTATAGTTTATATTTCACTAATTACGACATTATAAACATGTTTTCTTTGCAAGTGTACAAATGTAATGATGGTGAATTATACCTTAAGTTTATATACAGCAAGTGTATTAGGATCTGACAAATTTTATGGCCTCAAACTTAATGTTTTTATTTCTCTGTATCGCAAACTACGGAAAGGAAAGGAAAATGAGCCAAAGGAGTCCGACATTCGTCATCAGGAATGTGCGAAGTTAGCAGAACTGTAACTTAAACCCACTGGAAATCGTAATTTGAGAGTTCAGAAGCTCTTGCCACAGAAAGCTATGTAGTCAGGACAATGTAACACTGATGCTAGGGGAGGCTATATCAGTCACCGGACAGCCTACACACATATGACCAAGGCAGTAACTGGGCAGTATGTCGTTCATCTTAATTCCAGGTAACAGGCTGCAGTAACATGTAGATGAAGTGTGAAATTGTTTTGGTGTTACAAGCTATAGGAAAGATGGTAGGCCGAATTATTAAGAAAATTACAGCGTAATGGATTTAGGAGCATTGTATTCTCCAAGGGAACAGTTAAAAGAGTATTAGCTCAGTGGTATAATCAAATGTTAGGAACACCGACCCAGATATAACACCTATGTTTCTTTGCAACATGTGTAAAAAGTTTCTCGGTTTGTTTTGTTGCACTAAGATAGTTAATCCCGACACTCTTCAATTCCAAACTAACGTCTGAAATATGCAAAACAGGAGGCAGTGCTACCGAATGAGGTCCGCTAATTTAAGCAAAATACGTTCGGTGATGGCGGCATTATACCCGGTATTCTGAAGGTTCGATTCCGCGTGAAGATACCGACGTCCCGTGACATCTGCGGCATTTACCAGATCGTATGGTGTTACACTTAAACACTCGTGCCTACCGGAGTTCGAAAACGGCTAGTGGCAGTGCAGTTTGGTGGCAACAGAGGAATAGTGCAAGGTACAACTAGAAATGTTGCAGGCGGTCAAATAAAGCCGGTCGCTGTACAGCATTGGTGATTTATATTTTTTAAAATTTCGAATTTTGCTTTTGACAAAAACATTTGTAAGCATGAAACAAAAAGTAATGATTCTTGGCGAAATGCTAAAATAATATTCATGTTATTCATGAGTGTTACAAAATTATTAAAATCGTGGTCATTAATTTGGGAAACAAAAGTTTTTACACTTGAATCAAAACAGAATGCGTGATTAACAAATTAAAGCATATGTGAATAATACTTTTGTTTACCTAACAACTAGGATATCAGACAGCACAGGTGGCTAAACAGTCGATAGCGATCTACCAGTCGATCGTAGCCACATGTTTGAGTGATCGCGAATGTACTTTGGTCTCTAAATATGTTTGCCGTCGCAGTATGACCAATAGCTCTTCGTTTGACAGCATTATTTTGGAAAATCCTTCCTGTGTGAAGAAGCTTTCAACTAGAAAAAGATAATTAACTCAAAACACCGAAGACGACTGACGGTGAACATTTAAAACACTGTCCTCAGTTATGACTAAGTAAACATGAAACGCCTGTCAATATCTTATTGCAAGATATGCCGCTTCCTAGAACATTTTCGCAAGACGAAGTTTAAAGGAAAATGCCCTTCATTTACGTTATATTGTTTTAGTCTGAAAAGATCGATTTTATAAGTGAAACCAATGTACTTGGGATACTGTTTTCCTATTTGACATTTGTTTGCCTAGTTCACATATTAATATATTATTCGCTATGAAAAGTCGCGAAACATGTTCTGTCTTTAAGTAGATTGCTACGTCTTAGAAAATCTGCAAGCATGAAGTTGGCACATCATAGAATTGGGTCAATAATCATCACGTAATATTATGTGCTGGCACAAAAAAAAAGCTAAATATCGTTTTAAAACAACAAAAACATGATGAAAAGAAACTGCAAGCAGCGAATATTGTGGCAGTAAAAATTGGTCAGATCTTATGAGATGAGGTCTAGAAATTACTGCCTTGGGGATACATTTTAGATCGTCACTTACAGACCAGCTTGCCAGACAGCAGCTACATTGAATGTACAGCCGCACACTTCAAAGGGTCTTAATACATCAACTGTGAAATGTTTCAGGCGGAGAGTGTGAGAGACGCTGCATTCGGGTGCGACTGGGTAGGAACTGCTATCCCATTTCAGCGATGTCTGATGTTCATCATCGCTACAGCTAACAAGGAGTTCCAACTGACAGCGGGAAAATTTGTACCGGTGTCAAATGTGACCACACTGAATGTATGTATCTAACAATGTAATCAGGAAAGAAAACAAGTTAAGATTAACATAATTTTATATAATTTTACATGTCCAAGAAATTACATTACCTCAAAGATACAGTACAACAGCAGACATCAGCCACTATGAGGCACTGAACGGCGACCCAGAAATTAAATTCCTTTCTCCGAAGGTACAGGTTACCAAGGTTCATATGTTATTTACCCTGATAACAGACACCATTAACAATGCATATAATCTGCCAGCAATTTTTTTCAGTCTAGTTAAGTTCCTCAGCACTGCACGATCTGTTCAGGAGCTGAACGTCCAGCTTATCTTAGGTTAAACTTCTGGATTGAACAGAGAAGAAAGGGGAGCGAAATCGCCTAACGACTTTACTGTAAGCCCGAAATTAAAAATTGTAACTATATTATCTGTAATGCGATTAGGTAGGTTTAATTCATTATTCGCAAAAATTCAACCTCACGCCTCTTACTAAGTGATGGTTCACCATCTTAACGTAGGCTCACGTAGCTCCCTCAAGCGATTTTCTTACTTCGTCCCTTCATGCAAACACGACCGTACATGTTTGTCTAATAACGACGTGCATTTTACTAGCAGCCAGATGGAAAATTAATCAGATCGAACTCTCCAAGGTCCCACAGTTGTTGATAAGACAAATAAGCTTCACACCGATGTAGCCCTCCCAGCAAGAAGAAGACTCTTCATAACTCGCACCAAAACTTTAATGTCTTAAAGAACAAAGGTAGCTCACATTCCATTTTCAAAATACATTCTTTTCTTATTAGAATGCTTTTGTAATGGCGTGAATTGCCAATACGTTGGTTGTATCAATACTACAGCGTTGGCAGGATTAATCCATAGGTTTTAATCTGCTGTATATCGAGACCAGGTTCTAAGATTCACATAACACGGACTGCAAAATAACATGTCGAACTTGTGGTTCGCGAAGACAGAAACTTGAATAAAATTTACGGGCTATGAAATACACCACATGTGTACTAGACACATTTTATGTTTAATGCGATTCGAGGACACAAACCAATGTCTTTGTTAATTTGTAATTTTACTGCCAGACCAGCAGCTCAACAGTTGCCTACGGAGTGGCAGGGTGGGGGGTTAGTTACGTCAGTTCTCTCACAGGCTACAAAAGAATGTCTGCAATATCCGTCCAACCCTAAACATTTGACTTAATTATCACATAAGCCTTTGAGGAAAATGGTGAACCAGTTCGATAATGGCAACAGTATTCATTCTAAGCGAATGATTTCGTTTATTAACATGATAAGGCCACGTGTTAGGTTAATTACATTCCATTCTACGACTATAAGTAATTAAAAAGGAATACAGAATATGTATAATAAAATATTATTACCGGGGAAAATCAAGATTTAAATCCAATTGTTATATAAGGAGACTAAATATTATAAATAGGGTCGTTTAATGTAGCCATGTTTCTCTTTGTTGGTATCGCCGTTAAAATGTAATGAAATACAAGTTTAAATATTTTTAGATGCAACGTGGTCATTGCGTTGTGTGGAAAATTACGATCAGTAAGGCAAAACTACGTATTGCAGTCTAATTCTTGGGTAAGTGGCTTCGATTTTTACTATACTGAATCCCAGTATTTAAGACAGCATCCAAACTGGAATACAAATATTGAATTATATGGATTGTATATCGGGAGTTAAACAATAATTTGCATAAAGTTGGTCTTGTTAAACAAATTAAACTGACTTGTATAAGATTTGTCACCTTTACGAAGAGCATTTTTAGTTTCACTTTCTCCGTTATATCGTCTTTCTAAATGGAAATGGCCTTGTATTTTTCACTTTTGATGATCATTTGGGATGAATCAATAAAAGTGAAAGTGTAAAGAGCCAGTTCACCAAACGTTATCATACTACATGAAAGATGAAAAACATTGGCCGCGACCAACTTTGGTTAATTTCGATAAATCATCAAAGCTAAAAACCTAAATATTCACGTCACTGCTTGTTTCTCCGCAACGAAAGAGCAGTGCTCCTGTTTACTCTTCGGGTCCTTTTTATGTTTCTTTTTGTGACAAACCTCCTATGCCTTCAAATACAAAGACAAACACACATCTTTGGTGAGAGATATTAAGAAATGTCGCGTGTGCTTTTGGAACATGAAATCTGAACACCGAAACAACAAAAGAGCTCGTGAAAATTTGCTACAGAAAATTGTGCGAGCGGAAGTTACCGGAACTCACTGCAAAGAAAGCAAAATTCAAAATAAAAAAATCGTAGTACGAAATCTGCTGAGCTAATAATCTCGGCAAG
>Ga0136643_10007373_pt1 | contig 15907 bp, 10 predicted proteins | sample TergutLab28metaG_FD_96883 | JGI IMG/M metagenome (GOLD analysis project Ga0136643, IMG submission 96883) | Labiotermes labralis P1 segment gut microbial communities from Petit-Saut dam, French Guiana - Lab288 P1 (version 3) (version 3) | ecosystem: Host-associated > Arthropoda: Insects >... | reverse complement strand
GGGAACCGTTGCGCTGACCACGTGACACCCCTCTATCCGCAAAAGTTGGCACTAACTTCGCCGACCGGCGGCGGCCGCTCTGTCGGTATAGTTCGCGTGCGGACTAAGGCCACGGAGTTTTAGAGTTCCTTCGACATCACCAGCATGTACACAAATGTGCCACATAAAAAAGTGAGAGAAATAATAAGTGATATTCTTACCAAGAACGATGTCGACCAAAGGATTAATAAAGAGATTCTTAACATCTACGACGTCATAATAGAACAGAACTACCTCTGTTTTCCGAAAAATACTACATACAATAGGATGGGGTAAAACTGAAAACTTGAATGACTGTTTTCACCAATTTAATTTCAAATTAATTTTAATTCTTGTAGCCTTAATCTTCAATTTTAATCTCGAAATCAAATATATGTAAAGACCAGAATTGTAAACAAAACATGTAAGAAGCGAGATCTCCCTTCCACACATGATCTGTGAATCTTATGTACATTGGACCGTGCATCATTGTGATAGTTGAAGAATAAGAGACCAACTTGATGTCACTAGATATTAAGTTTTATTTCACTTCTTCTATGCTCAACATGTTTCGGACATTAATACATCCATCACCAGGAGCCTGCGACTTTTCTATTGTATCAACACACTGGTCGTGTGTTCTTGTTTCGATGTGTGTTGGAGTTTCGGTGCTTGTGTTTCAGCCTGCTACACCGATACCACCCCAACCAGCCACATCGAAACTCTAACACACATCGAAACAAGAACACACGACCAGTGTGGTGATACAATAGGAAAGTCGCAGGCTCTTGGTGATGGATATATTAATGTCCGAAACATGTTGAGCATAGAAGAAGTTAAATAAAACTTAATAACTAGTGACATCAAGTTGATCTCTTATTCTTCAATGATCTGTATACTTCCTAATATGTTTCAAATATCAGCCTGAAGATGACAGCCTAGAGGGCCGAAACATGTAGCTGGTTAACTTATTATTTCCATAAAGTTGTGTCGCTGACGGTCGTTAATCTGCCTTTATTTATTCTCCAACACAACGGGATGCATAAAGTTAAGGCTGATGTTGCAAGTGTAAAAATACTTGCAGAATAATTATAAACTTAGTTTATGGTTGGATACATACAAAACTACAGATCCGAACGACCTTATTTATGCAAAGTTACGAGTGGTAACGCCGATGGAGAGAAAGCGTGGGACCATCTGGGGCCTACTGTGGTAGTGATGCAGAGGATACTCACACTTACCTCCTCATTTTATAAATCCTTAATAGTCATATGCTTATAGTAGCCTACGGTTTGTTAACTCTTACGGCAGCTGAAAATGTATGTAATGGTCTAAAGTAAAGTGACAGTGACATACTGCAATGTGCGGTGCCGTTGCCGACGCACTGTGCCGAAAAGGTGGACTACAAAACACTGCTGAGAATCGACGCCTGGGCCTCTTTTCAAAATAACTGAGTCATGCTGACACCCTGCTCTTCATTTTATAGCCGGCGTCATTCTTTCCCATGTGGCCGGTTGCCATGCCCTGCTGCAACATGCTTTCGACTGTCTCAACCCGTTTGAATGACCAACAAAATAACATTGAAAGTCTGTAGGTCTAAACTGTTGGGATACACTACACAGTCAGTATGTATTCTACAGCTCCGAAGAAATACGACAAAATTAATGAGATCGTCGGCTCTTTAATTCCGTCGTGAGTTTCTTGTTTATTTATTAGTGTTGTTTGCGATAGTGCACACTGGTATGCTTTTCAGATTGGCTTCTCGTTTGCGAAGTTGAATTGGCTTACATTATGCGCATTTCAGAAACTTTATCCTTATCGCTGTTCAGCGAAACTTGCGGCCCGATGTAGACATCAGACCTTGAACGCAAGTTGCACTGTAATGAGGGCCATAAGACCTACTAAGATGAATTCGCGGCGTGCAGCTGAGTACAATTTTTAATTGCCAAAATTACTTAACATCTTCCAAATGCAACACAAATGTATTCTGAGCCTTCTCGCGATTCCAGAAGATTAACTTCCGTTACATAAGTGTTTCATCAATGCTGATTTGAATCACTTCGTCATTAGTATCGAGCAGTTCAACATAGCGTCAGGGCTGAAGGCTTGTGTTTGGGAGGTCCCTGCTTGGAATTTAGACTCGAAACACCGGCTCACCTGTAGACGTTTTCTGATTTTGTTCCTTCCTTCCAGGCAATTTCCAGGTAGCACTTCCATCACAGAACGCCCTCTTCCAAATCCTTTCCAATTCATTGATTGTCATTTATCCTTCGTCCTACCATCTGAGACCGCGGTGGCACAGTGGTTAAGGTGCTGTGCTACAAATATGAAGGTGGCTGGTTCGATCCCAGCTGATGTCATTGACATAAAATCCTTCCGATGGCCTTGGGGGACGGCTCAGCCTCTAACAGAAATGAGTACCAGGAGTATTTCCTGGAGGTAAAGGCGGCCGGTGCGTAAGGCTGACAACGTGACCACCATCCTGTGCCGTTTTCATGAAATCTGGGAACCTTAACTTCCTGGAAACCTCTGGGCCACTCCTGGCCTGTAACGGGACTGCTTTACCTTTACATACCATCTGAGGCCTGACAGCGTGGTAAAAGAAACTTCTAACGACTCGTGCAAGTCCATTTTGGACTGATGTTCGTGTAATCTCATTACCCTATCAATTGTTATTCCTGAATGAACGAGTATTTACTTTCTTTGACGTTTCGAAAGGCAGCTGTAAATGCAGTCCTCTGTTACGATCCAATATCATAGCCACCAGAAAACAAGCCATTCGTTTTTAGCCTACTTCCTTTATTGTGCAAAGAAAGGAAAGGAGGTGACTTCATCATTCTGTCTGCATTTGTGTGCCATCGTTTAGCTTTTGTACGAGATAACCGATTTTCACAAATGTATGTATGAACACCTTTTGTGAAACCCCAGCCCCAACCTTGAACTTTTTATTTTATGCCTTTAGTATAGCACGCAGAATACACTAATTTCTTAGGTGGGATTGACACAGGCACCACGTAATGTAAAATCCTGAAACAATGTATGGCAGCAAATATTTGCCCAAATTTTAACTTTTTTCCCAGTGATATGTTGGTGCAGTGTAGAACAACAGTATGACAGACTTGCGGAAAAATTATTTATATAATATAAATAATAATATATGATAAATAAAATAAGTATAATAAATGTAATTTTAAGACGTAAAGTAATACAGTTGCATAAATTCGTGTGTCTATTATCCATATCTTTAGCTACGTGTTCCGGCCTCGACAGCCCTTATCAATGCACGATTTCCTATGTAAAACAATAATTAACATAAGTGCCAATCTTTCTGTTGTAAACCAGGAATTACAAGCTTTCACGAAATGTATTTTATGTGAATATTTACTGCATTTAATGTACAGGATATGTCACACCCACAGTTTGCTTGGTGAGCATTTTTTATAGTGAAAATCTTGACCAAAGAACGTAAACAACGCCTTTCTTACTTTTTTTTTAAGAAACGGAGAAGCAAAATAAAGTCGTGATAGTGATACCACACGAAAAAACAAAAGAAATTTTAAATCGATTTTAAATCTGTTGCTAAGTTATGGAGAAATTTTGTAGCGTGCGTCGCACAAAACGTTGAAAGGCACGTCTAGTTACTCGCAACATAAAACCGCCCTGGTTTAGCGCGTTAACATTACGCCACCCCGTCATATAAGGGACCCATCTATACTATAAGATATGATAATCCCTAATGTCATTGTATTAGCCCTGCGTGTATGATCTATAACATCCATTAATATAAAAATTTACATTATTTTCTTGCTATTTTCATCATGTGATTTTTACTGTATATCATTTACCGTTAACTCTTTTATATGTCTTGCACAGTGTTGTGCGTCAAGTGCAAGTTTAGCAGTATTTAATGTTTATAACAAAATTCCTCTAAATACAGAAATAGTATCCTGTGTGTTGTACTAAGGTCTTCTCTTTAAATATACCACGTATCCCGCCGCAAATGCCAGCTCCTGTAATTAGTGATACAGTTGTTGAGAGGTGGCATACCACCAACCGTTCTACCCTACTGTCTTTTATTCCCAATTTCACGAGAGAACGCATACATGCCTTCAACTGTGAAACTCACTGGGATAAAAATAATAAGAGGGCGCACGTTTTAAGATGACATCATCACTTCTGTTTCGTTTCATCAGTGCGAGACGTGGCCCGCCCGCTTGGCGTGGACTGGCTGACTTTTAAGACGGAGGAAGAAAAACTTGCCTGTAAATTTAGCCTCCGAGGGCAAAACAAAACTGTTATCTGTCTAAAATGCGTACCACTTCTCGGCCGATTTAGTCATTCCATGCCATGCCACACACATACACACACACACACATACAAGCACGTGTGAGTGTGCATGCTATACTGTGATTAATCATGTTTATCGTGATGTGATCTGTATTTTCACCTTGTCGCACACTGTGTTGTTATGTACATTATAATAAACGGGTGTGACTCGTTCAGGCAGAATGCTATTATGCCATCGCAGTAACTCTATCTGGAGCTTTGTGAGGGCAGTTTACATGCTTCGTTGGAGCGCCTCTTTTAAAATTCTTGGACTAATTTTTGGATGCTGCGTGCTCACTGCATGTTTAAGAATTCTAGATTATCAGGAAAAGTGCTTCATATTGCCTGAAAATTGGTACTATTTACGTAGTCGGGTAGGCAATTTGTATCAGAACGCAAATGCTTCTAAACCATTCACGCCTGAAATTGTCTAAACAGTGTTTATGAATACGAATTTGACGTTCAGGTGACCGTGCATCGTGATAAATTCTTATAATAAAACCAAATAGATGCACTAATTTCTCAAATTTATTTTTGGAATAAAACTCTACATGTTTCGGGCAGAGGAACTGTCCGAAACATGTAGAGTTTTATTCCAAAAATAAATTTGAGAAATTAGTGCATGTAGTTGCTTTTCTTTATAAGAATAAGATTTTATGAATACATTTCCTGTTTTTCACGAAACATAAATCGCTTACCCTGTGAAGACCAGTGGTTAACGCTGCTGGGTAAATAAGCACTGTAGCTGTTTATAAACACATAAATATACTTTGTAGGAAAAAAGCGAAGAGTTTTTAATGTCATAACAAGTAGTACCATACATGTAATATTCCCTAATTTCAAAATTAAATATTTTATTGCAAAACATCAATCATTTGGAAGGCATAATATTTAATAAACTAGTTAATAAAGATAACAACAACTAATACAAGCCAATGGTCCAATACATCCTCACATTACACAAGATTCTCGACAATTTAAATTCATTTCATATCCTCCCATCTATAGCTACGTCTCCCAAGTGTTCTCTTCCTGTAAGGTTTTCGAACCAAAATTGTATAAGCATTTGTCATATATGTCATTACATTTCAGCAGAACCACCCTGCTCGAGCACTTCGTTGTTAAACTTGCCAGCCATGCTGAAAAACTAACTTCTAGGAAGAGGAGTTGTTACCGTGTTTCGCGTTGGAGGCTTCCCGCGATCACATGTTTAGCTTATTGGCAGGTAGCCTGCGGTGTTTCAGCATGTTCAATACTATCAACCTGCAATACACACAGGTGTAATTGTGTCGCATCTGCATGCCGTTACTGTGTAGAGCTGCGACAGTTCAGAGCGTACAAGAACGGCTTGTATTAGAAATCAATATAATGCGGTCAGTTCTCCAAATCAGAGTGTGCGCCGTCGTTACAAACAGACTAAACTGTTGAATGTCTTGCAATCACTGCAGCCAGTTTTAGAAAAGACTCCTGTAGATACTTCACAGCACTGATGTGTGCAGCTTGCTGCTTGCTCGGAAACGCCAAAATAAGACACAAGGTTGATGCTTCTCTTCGTCTGCTCATAATAATAACACACCGAGTTTAATTTTGTCTTTGTATCTATCTTTGAGTTTCCCGAAGAAGAAGAAGAGCGAATTATAGGCAGAGGTTAGCGAAAGGTCAAATTCCCTCGGTCCACATATTGCCTTTTGTATAGTCGTTTTATTGTAGGCCCTTGAGTATAGTCACGGAAGATTACTATGCTACTAAACGTTCTAATAATATTGGCAGTGTCTTAGAGCAGCCTTACAACAGTTTCGACTTATGACGAGTCATTAAGTTGTCTTGGCACTGGCCTAAGACCTACACGTATTTGAGACTTTTACGTCCATATTGTATAACAGTAGAATGTAAGATAGCCAGAGAATAAAATATTGGGTTTGGGGCTATAAAACAAGTGATTCGTTTATTGGTTAAAATAATTGTTGCCTTGGTTATTTCTGGAAATTAGAAATTTCTGGAAATTAGAAATTAGAATTCTGGAAATTCTGGAAATTAGAAATTTCTGGAAATTATAAATTTGAAGTCGAACCCCTTGAAATGCGACAGTTGAAGACTAAATTATTTGGATTTATAAATCCTAGCTTTTCTATGATTTCTAGACCAACTGCTAGTTCTACAGTCGCCTGCTGTTTGAGAATATTCAATAAGCAAACCTCACCTGAACGTGCGTGAAAAATTACTACGCCTTTTGTAGGTGTTTTTCGCATAATTGCGAAAAACGACTATACGCTTTGCCATGTCCGTCCCTCTGTCCGTCCGCTTCGAAAACTCGGCTCCCACTGGACAGATTTTAGTGGTATTTTGTTTTTGAGAATTTTCGAAAATATGTGGAGGAAATTCGAGGTTCATTCAAATCAGTGAAGAATGACGGGTACTTTACATGAAGACATACGTACATTAATGATAATATCTCCCTGAATCTTCTTAGAATGAGACACGTTGCAAACGAAAGTGGTATAAAAATCAAAACACACATTTTGTGGTCAATAATTTTTTTTTTCGCAAATCGTGCCGTTCATGATACAATATGAAAATTATGGTAAAGCCGGACAGGACAAACATGACAATATAATACAACTCACGCGCATTGCATGCTGGATAAGTAGGGCTACAGGCACACACTCAGAATATGTAATACTTGTTGCTTTTCTACGGTAACAGCGGTTACGCGAACGCCCCTCAATCTTACGTTTATACGCACATTGCCTGTCTTTTTATATATAACCTAGCAAATGCGCTTAAATTTGTTGGCCATAATGAGGGGATACCTGGTTCTAATCCCGGCCGGAATACTGACCATCCTTACTTCCAAAATTTCGTGGTTCTCTGTGTTCCTACAGGCCATGACATCTGTCTGTAGGTCTCCAACAGCCTTTCCGTGGGCCTAGTAACACGGCCCGTTTGAATTGATACCTGTCAGGGTTTATAATATAAATCCTTCCAGGCTTTTTTGGGGGCCATTCTTCACGGGAAATCATCCGTACTTGCGTTGAATTTACGCCCTTGACACAGAAATTTAACAACAACCAGAGACGGTTGTGACGGCGCTTGTGCTTTGGAGTTGACCGGCGTGTTATGAATGATGAGGTTTTGTGTTCTTAATGGGGTGACTTTGAAATTTATTGAAAGAATGAGCTGGGGAAAAGTGGTTCGGTCGGGCTCCGATAACAAACGCAACCTTGATTTTTCGAGGATTTTCATACATGCCCCTGAACGATAACAACACCTTAGAGATCTGCCATCCGATATTTGTTTACAGTTCGAGATAACCACACTTTACGCGTCTCCCGATATATACACACGGTTTCAAGATTGTGATCTCCGTCTGACCCCATAAATGATATTTGGGATTGTAATTTTGATTTGTATGTTTTTAAATGTCCTGAAGAAAACCACGCAATGGTTGAAACATGTTGCCGTACATGTGTGTATGTATTATATAATAAAATTAATCGTTCTGAAGGAAATTCGTATCTTCGTTTTACCTTATTACGATTAATCTTCCACGAAATAAGCGTCATTTAAATTGCAGTACTCCATTTTCAAGAGGGTTTATCATTAAACGTTAAGCCTCAGCTTTTATGTCGTATGTTAGATGCTGTGTCTTAGGGAGATCGAAGAAGAAGAAATAGAAGAAGATGAACATGACTGGGTAAATAATTTTGAGAAGTTAACCTACATTAATATTGTACTGGCTGAAGATAACGTGGAATCATAGACCTTTATTAACATGGTGACGAATTGGCGTGACACACTAGCAGGGGATTACTAGACTATTTTCAGTCAAATAACATTAACTGACCACGATGCCCCTGTGTGATGCAATTATAGTACAAACATTAGGATAATAAACTCAATTAAGTTGTCATGTTACTGGGACGTACCTGCAAGGGGGGAATAAGAAATTTCATGGTTAAAAATGTTTGGAACACGCATAGTAGAGGATCAAAAATGAAGTGGCACGAAAGTATCATGGTAGAAGATTTAAGGCTTCCATTGAAGTCTAATTGAAGTCTTTTCTCTTTTGGGATGTTGCGTGGCCTAGGTGTGTAGTTTATTACCGGCGTTTCGTGTCAACCTAGAAGTCGCGTCTTGAAGGGTCAGACTCTCTTCTTGGACTGCTTGACCCTTCAATATATTAATGTTTCTCTTTATTTGCTTTATCCTACTATCACTTAGCCTATGTCTGTCTTTACCCCTCTCGTCGTTTCAAACGTTCTGCGCAACATTTTATTTTCAAACGACCTCTGCCTACTTCTTTCGTATTATTCATCCCGTGCATTGCGACTTGAATTAGAGACTTCATCAGTATCAACAAATGCGCTACACATATGTTGTATATTCTTCGTTATTAATTTGCCCCTACACTTTTCAGAGTAATTGTCATCTTTGTGGAGCCTTCATTATTAGTCTTGTTAAAACATTCAACAACAGAACAGTTTTACAATTATCATCCATATCAAATGTGCAGTTTTTAGTTAAAATACAATATTTAAAACGTTATTATAAAAAGGTAGTATGTTTTGTTGTTGGTTACAAGTTGTCTCCTTTTACAATTGGTTCTTTTTCTACAAAAACATCTGTGTCTTTCTGATCCGAACTGAATTCATACTGTATGTTGCGTCTTGTTTGTTTGCAGTGTGCTGTGTAACGTAAAGATAGAGCATTTGTTGGTAATGATAAACCGTGTAATTCGGCTTCTGCCTTTGTTTTGTTTTACGGTGAAAGACACAGTTTCATCCCCATTTAAGAGAATATTTATATCTGTAGTTTTACATTTTTCGGTTTTTAGATTTTCATGTAACAGGCGGATGGATAAACATGGGGTTCGTCTTGGATTTTTGTTGTTGTTTCTTCAAAGAAAATTAAAAAAAAAAAAGACACTGCTATATACATGGACTGTTAATTACCTGTTATTAATTACACGGGACAGTGCTACTTTCCTCGAAAAAGGGGACAATCCTATCAACAACCTGATAGGCCATATTATTATTATTACGTCTTAAAGTCTCGCAGTTTTTAAACTAGTCATTAAACGTGGTTTAAATATCAGCTTTGAAGTTGGGTCATTGTTGTGTGTCCTGGGCACTTGTTGTGTATCATCTCAGGCCTCGCATATCTGGCATGTTGCGAAACGCTCGTTTAAAATTAGCTTTCTCTTTGTTTTACGGGTGCTTTTATTTTGTTCGTGAGACATGGTGACAACAGAGCAGGTTCCTTTCCACGTTCTTGGCTGTGTGATTTAAGCGTATTGTGTCTTTTGCACGTCACGTAGGAGAAACAGTTTCGCCATTAGAGGCAGAGAACATTCTCCGTGGTTCTTGGTTACCGGGAGACGTCGTGTTAAAGAATAAAGGATAAATGGAATTACTGAAACAGGACACAGGTACATGTTGAAATATACGATTGCAGTATGTAATTAGCTATTCGATTACGAACAAGTTCTATTTCATTCAATAAACGTCAGTGTGGGTGATATGTACCACATTGCATTTTGCCACAGAGTTTATTTACTTATGTGTTTTATAAAATTCTGAAAATAGTCATTTTCCTATCCACCGTTAAACAATTTATTTTTGAAATGGACATTTTAGATTTTACAAACAATAGGCCAGTCCTGGGATGAGAAAGGCGCGTTTCTTTCCCACAAGAAGCCCCTCGGATGCCCAACGCACACGATCTATGCAGGAGGAGGGGATCTTTGAAGTAAATTAAGTTAGCTCCATTCTTATACAGGAGTGCTGATAAGTCCTTAGCCCGACCAGGAAGGAAACAAGCTAATATTTCTTTCAGAATTTCTTTCCTTCGGTGCCTTGCCTTGCAGGAAAAAAACTTGATGACAGCTCGCGTCTCGATGTTGTTGAAATCGCGCGCGTCCCTGACATGCTTCCGAACTCGTTTCCTTCCTGGTCGGGCTAAGGACGTATCAACATTCCGGTAATAAAAACCAACGAGATGCACTAATTTCTCAAATTTATTTTTGGAATAAAATTCTACATGTTTCGGACAGGTTTTCTGTCCATCATCAGGAGTTTTTCACTGTACACACAGCAATGGTATATGTCATACCTACTACTGTGTATACGGTACTAGACCCCTGATGATGGGCAGAAAACCGGTCCGAAACATGTAGAGTTCGTGTTACTTAGAGAAGCTCATAACTTGCCGGTACATACGAAATACGCATGTAAGTGAAATCTGTATCTAATACTTCATATCTTGACTCTTAGTCTGCCGCTTCATAATCATCACGAATTAGCTCAGATCATGGCAGAAACCCTATGTCTTACGAATGTGCATGTGCAACATAGCCCACGCATTTTGCTGCTTGCCAAACAAGTACTCTCCTTCGTCTAAGAGAACACAGTCGACCTGCAAAGCGTGGGTAGAGTCCCTGGACACTCCTGACGACGGTCGAGATGAAATATACATATATATATCCTTTCAAAAATGTCTCTATTACTTCATGACTTTCTTTCTACTGGTCACCATTTGTTAGTTACTGCTTTCATGACAAGTCTGAAATCAAATTTATGCGCAGTTCTGACCACATGGAACACCACAGAAAATATGTGTATTATGTCAGACGCAAAAAAGCACAACTGCACTCCAGCCCAGCGCATGTTCAGCTGGAATACATTGGTTACTGGTCACAGACAAGAGAGGGTCCGTGTTCCCCAGCACAAACAACTGCGAGAGTCAACCGCAATCTCCTCAGTCGGAAAGAACAGAAATATTTTGTTCCGGTCGTCGAGGTAAGCTGTTACAAAATTCAATGGATGCAAGTAAAAAAATCTCCCTAATGCAGGGAAAAGAAGGCACTTAGACATAAAATGTTAAGAAGGTCAGAGGAGCACATGATTCTGGATTTCGGATGAAGAACTAACGAGGTTTGAGAAAATGATACACATTCTGGTTGAAAGGTCCCCAGGAACTTTCAGCCGTGTTGCGGAGTGCAAGCCTTCACGGGAGGAATTGCAAGAAACAGAGTTGACAGTGCCTGTATGACATTTGCCATATACAGCTATGTAATAAGAACCAACAAAATGCACGCTTTTACAATAATATAAACAGCCAACTAGATGCAACTATAATAATTTCATTAACAATTTCAATCAGCTAAACATGTTTCGGGCGATAATTTCTTCCACCCTCAGGAGCACTAGACTGTGTTTACAGTTTGTGGTATAAAACACCGACGATGCTGCCTGCTTTATACCACAAGCTGTAAACACAGTCTAGTGCTCCTGAGGGTGGACGAAATTATCGCCCGAAACATGTTGAGCTGATTTAAATTGTTAATGAAAGTATTATAGTTGCATCTAGTTGGCTGTTTATATCATTGTATCAATGATACACGATCACACAAACATCAAATGCACATTTCTACATTAATGTTTTAATTTAATTGTAGTGTCTTCGACATGTTTCGAACATCCAAGTGTTCATCCCCAGGAAGACTTGTACAGCAGTTTTATGGTACATTTTCATGCATCCATATAAGCACTCTGGTCGATGGCAGTATGTGCTTGATATAAAAAATCCGGCAGTTGCTTGAGCAAGAGGGTAGTAAGCGGCTACTGCCAGGGTGACTCTGCACTAGTCGAATCACGTTTTATCAAGGTGTCTCCTTTCCGAAGACCCGAATTTTGCAGCACCTCTAAGTATTAAGATCTGTCACAACCAGAAGTTAAATCTGCATTCACTGCCCTTTGTCATGTACCAGGAAAGCAGTGTAACACATAATGTGTAAAAACGTTAACAAGCCACTTCGTGTGTACTGAACATGACCATCATCCATAGAATTGTTTCCCTGTAAAACAAAATTTTATTAAAGTTGTCATGTACGAGTATTTTGGCATGTTCATTATTTTGGGCTACCTAAAGATGGGTCGTGGCTCCTTCTTATTTCTTGTGCTCAAAATCGCAGATTTCAACTGTAAATTAAACCGGATTTAAACTACGTCCAACGTGTAATTCTGATCATCACTGAGCCATATGGGAAAAAATGCCTCCATTAATTTTACTTTTTTTGAAATGAGCCTGAATTGGGGTGTTTGCTGCAACACGTGTCTGTATGGCGACCAGTAAGTTGCACAGGAAGAACAACTGAAATTCATTAATGATTTGGAAAGTTTTAATGAGCATGGAACAAAAGTCGATTTGCTGGAATGAATGTGAATATTCGATGTCAGTTGAAGAGGTTTGTAGAATATGGCTGTTATGTAATGGAGTATTATGTACAAATTATTTCCAGTAACTTTTGTCGTACCCTTCAACAGAACAGCCAACCTGCACTGAGGGTGCACTGCTTGCTGACGTGTAGAATATGAACTGTTTGCACAATATTATTTATGTCTCGTGTATCCCTTTCAAAACTAGTTAGTGAGTAATGAGTTCGTGAATCGTGTACGTGTGTAGAAGACATAAACAGTGTTTCAGGAAAAGTTTTATTCTGCTTTCATATTTTTAGGCGCTTTTCGCAAAATCGCAAAAAGCTACTATTATTTTCGGAACGCCTGTCCGTCTGTCTGTCCGCATGGAACAACTCGGCTCCCACTGGATGGAATTTCATGAAATTTTATATTTGAGTTTCTTCGAAAATCTGTCAGAAAATTTTTCATGTTTCGTTAAATCGGATAAGAATAACGGATGCTTTACATGAAGACCAATATATATTTTTTACTCTATCTCGCTCAGTTCCTCTTAGAATGAGAAATGTTTCAGACCGAAGTTGTAGAGAAAATCAAAACACACATCTTCGGAAATCGCGCCGTTTATGACATAATATGGAAAAAAAAAATTGTAGAGCTGGACACAGATGACAATGTGGCGCATGAGCATTTCACCCTGGATACCTAAGGCTACAAACACACACTCAGAATATGTAACTCTTATTGCTTTTCTACTAAATCAGTGGTTGCAGCAACGCGCCTGTATGTTAGGTTATACATACATTGCCTGTCTTGTTCTTCCTTCTTTCTTATTCCATTTTGGTGCCTTTTCCTCCGTCTATTCCTTAACATTATGCATCTTTCTCTCTGTTTTGCTGTCCTCGTTCTTTATTCCATCCGCTCGTTGTCATTTTCTAATGCGTGACAAGACATGGAGACTATTCATTATGCCAGAAACTGGTTCTTGACTTGTAGCCCGTCTCACCTCTAAACTATCTTGTCCGAACGCTGGACAATTCACGAGTAGAGACCATTCAACCTGGTGACCGACATGGTGAGCTGGTAACTGACAGCTGACAATTACTGAAAACAGGTGACAGGTTCATAAGATTCTTCGAGTACTAGTAATGTTAATGTTGACTGGGGGGGAAGTAGTTGTCTTATCTGATTCGGAGCAGACAGTATACAAGTTACTATTCCATACATAACAAAAATGTTTTGCGTATTCTACTGGCTGAAGCTAGAAATACAATTTGAGGTCTTTACGTGCTTTGTCCATCGCCTCATGTTTGAAAATAAGAACTTCATTTGTCGTGGAAAGTATTGGTACCTACCCCCAGGCTAAAGCAAGTTTAAGTCGTACTGAGTTGTGCCGTATAGGTAATTCTTTATTTTACTTGTGACATGCAACGATGGACGAAGTTCTTAAGGGAAGTGATTCTAAATGTGATGTGCCATGGTCAGAATCACTTATTGTTGAAAGTGATAATGTATCTATCAACTATTTTAAAATGCTCTGGCGAAACTGCCAAATCCAGCTAGATTTCTCCATGAACACGTCGGTTCCGCAGAACGACCGAAGCTTGTTGGTAGCACTCATAGCAAATGCTTAGAATATTTACGTACTGAGATATTATATCCAAACCACCACTGTCGTCACAATAATGTATGATATGTTAATGATTCACCTTGTGTGGGTGTAGAAACACGTGTAGGCCTTCATTACTAAAGAATAAAAACCAACTAGATGCCACGTATTATTTTATTGTACTTCTTATAGACTCAACATGTTTCGGGCCGTACTATGCCCATCATCAAGAGCTCGCGACTGGAATGTTGATTACCACATTGGTCGTTTCGTTCTTGGTTTGCTGTAGGTTGGAGGTTAGGTGCGGTTAGGCTGGAGTAGTGGCCGGGCTGCTTTAGCCTGCAGCCCGGCCACTACTCCAGCCTAACCGCACCTCACCTCCAACCTACAGCAAATCAAGAACGAAAAGACCAATGTGGCAATCAACATTATAGTCGCGAGCTCCTGATGATGGGCATAGTAGTGCTCGAAACATGTTGAGCCTATAAGAAGTACAATAAAATAATACGTGACATCTAGTTGGTTTTTATTCTTCGGTTATCACAATGATGCACGGTCCAACAAACATAAAAAATGTGTAGGCCTTATTCAGTTGCGCCATTCATGCTACGTCAATGTGCTAAGGACCTTAAGCTTAGCATTTGTGTTTGATGTCTTAACAGCGAACTTAATAAAAGGTACTTTTACTGAAGTTAGTACAAAGTAAATAAATTGAGGGCAATACTAGTCGCTACGGAGAATGTTAGTGAAGAACCTGTAATTGCTGCGGAATGCTCCATGTTGAGAATATTCAGACCTTAGTTGACAACTTCAGTGAAGAGTGGACCGAAGTTCTGCATTGCGCCCTCTTCTTCCATCCTGAAGATAAAGCCGTTAGGTTCCTCGGGACGTTCAGTACATCTGACAGCCGCTATGCCGCGCCACATCTCGAAAAGACAGTAATCCCAGTACGTTAGGACAAGTGTGTCCCTCTGTGCGGTTTATCAAAGGTAGTGTTCTACAAAACATACTAGTTTTTTGTGTGATCCAAAATCCATGCATTAATTCAATATATGTCACATCAATATTATGCACACTATTGACATAGTTTTTATACCATAACTTCCTGCATGTTTCGGTCAATTATGTGGTCATCTTCAAGGAGGTAATAAAAAGGGAAAAATTAAAATATGAAACAATTATTGAAGTGACAGAACCAATCCAATGACAATGATGAAATTCATTGTCATTTTTATATCCTGGATTGGATCCGTCACGTCTGTGTTTGTATCATCTTCTAATTTTCATCCTTTATATTACCTCCCTGAAGATGGTCGCATAAGTGGCCGAAACATGTAGGGGTTATTGCATAAAAACAATTTCACTTGCATTCATTTTGTTGGTACTACTATCGTATTATATATAGTTGTGTTATTTGATACAGTTTATGCGCGATCACTCTTTGTACCTCGTCTGCCCTGACTTGCTCTTTGCGGGAGGTGAAACTTCTTACGGGATACGGGCGTGGTTCATCGGATCCACACATAGTCTTCACTATTTGTTTGTTTGTTTATTTATTTATTTATATTTTGTAGTGTGAAGTCTACTCTGTCTATTTAATCAAATAAAAATCGTATTGTAACAAAAGAAAAGAAAGCAACCTCGCTTCCCTCCAGAAATAATAACCTTTGTTTTTATTAGTTGACCACACTAAGCATCACCTCACTCAGCTCCGTTACTCGACTGCCAGCGTTAGTCACCCAATTCCGTTATCTGCTGC
>Ga0136643_10007372_pt1 | contig 15908 bp, 6 predicted proteins | sample TergutLab28metaG_FD_96883 | JGI IMG/M metagenome (GOLD analysis project Ga0136643, IMG submission 96883) | Labiotermes labralis P1 segment gut microbial communities from Petit-Saut dam, French Guiana - Lab288 P1 (version 3) (version 3) | ecosystem: Host-associated > Arthropoda: Insects >... | reverse complement strand
GGCTGAGTGGAACCCGTTCCAGACCCACTACTACTCAGAAAATCTGGTAGCGCCGGGGATCGAACCCGGGACCTCTGTATCTGTAGCCAGAAACTCTGACCACTAGACCACAGAGGCGGTCAATTGGGCCTAATAAGATGTAATTTGTATCGGTGAATAAAAAATATATTCTCGTGTATGTGTGTGTCTTACATGCAGATATGCAAATAGGGAATAACGGAAGAGAACCGAACTTTTACAACTTTGTCATTTTCGTTATCGTAGTATCCGATTTACTGGTATTTCGTATATTATCGTTGTACTGCGGTATCGGCGAGAAACTGTATTTAGATAACCTGTTTTGTAGTTGTGCCGGAGAAGTTGCCTAACTGCTACGGCGCATTGGGAACAGCTCGAGAACACGAACCGCATTCACCGTTTTGAGGTGGAGGGCAGCATACGGGAGACAAAAGGATGATGAAATAATAAAATTTGTTGAGTTCTACCAGTTTTGGTTCGGTGCGGACTAAATAACTGCTGTTCTACATCAAGATACAGTATGCGTCTTTCTACATCAAGATACAGTATGCGTCTCTGGGCGCATCTCTGTAGAATAACACGCAAATAACAGCAGATGTTTATTGAAGCGTAAACTTTTAACAGACGTTATGGAGAATAATGAGGCGTATATTTTGTTTCATATGCTTACTTTTTGTCATTTAGAAATAATTGAGCAGAAGGAATCGAAATCCCCGCAGTTGGCACATTGTTACGACTGTTGTGACAAGTATTCGTACGAAGGCATTCCATGACGCAACAGCCCCTATCGGGCCAGAGCCTCCTCATCGGGGCCTCACAATCACACTTAGTTGGACTCCTCTGGACGAGTGATGAGCCCGACGCCGATAACTATACCTGACAACACCCAACACAACAGACATCCTTGCCCCCGGCGGGATTCGAACCCGCAGTTCCTTCAAGCGAGCGGTCGGAGACCTACGTTTTAGGCAGCGCAGTCGCTGGGATCGGCGTAAGAAGTCATAAAAGATATATAGTGACCTGGTGGAAGGGCAGGTTCATTTCACGGATAATCCCGGACACAGAGGGAGATGTTCCCGGTACAGAACGGTGAATCTCGATCGTAATGCGGGGAGTCCCAACGCCGGACTCATGACAGTTCGAAGTTGGAGGCTAAATGTCGCCATTTAATATTATTGGAATAAATGTCCTAGAATCCCTGTTTGGTGACCGTGGAAAAGAATAGTCCCACTGCAGTCCATGTAGGTCGTAAAAGGCGACTGAGATTGGTACCCGGTGCCTGGGGGTATAGCTGGACCACCGTACCCCGGGGTTTATAAATACGGTGGACTGGCCCTCCAGGTTGGGGGTTGGGCGACAATTCGACAACCTGTCACCGTAAAAAAAAAAAAACTAACTGGTAGGATACCAAATTGTGGCCTCGGGGCAGTCAGACAGAGTAAAAAGGACGTAGACAGTGGAAAAATATAAATGAGGCGATAATAGCGACTTGGAATGTATGGTGAAATTGTGTAGAAACAGATGTTAATGACTGCAAAATTAAAAACTTAAAAGAGGTGTCAAGAAACAGAGCTGACTGGGAGAAGGCCATTAAGGAGGCGGAGGTTTGCAGTTGCCTGTAGTGCCATTCAAGAAGAAGAATAAGAAATGTCATTGAAATGAGCTTAACTTTACAAGATGAAACAGTCGTCCTCATGAACGCAATTTGTGTTCGTCCACCGGAAGCTGTTACCTATACACTGCAGTGCTAAATAAATATTCTAGTTACGTAATGTTATCTTTATATGCCTCTGCATTCAACAGAGGACAAATGAAGTCAATAAGCGCAGTCGATCCTTCAGATGTTTTCTTGTCGCGAAATGCTGTGTGGCTCGTACTGAACCTTTTAAACCAGGCGTGTGAAACTCGGTGCGTGCGAGCCGCAGGCAGCTAAGAGGTCCGCCGTTGGGTCGCAAAATTCTAACAAGACAGGCAATTCTATCAATCGAGCTGCCGCAGAACTACGTCTTATACCTTAGTTCTTAGGTCTTAAAAAAATTGTTACTTCAACGAATAAACTCAGGGTTATTGGGCTCCAGAATCAGTCTGGTCACGGGTGGTGAATAAAGAAATTCCTCTGCTGGGAATCGAAGTCTGGCCATTAGACCGCTAACACGCTGTACTTGCGCCCCTCTCATCGTCAGTACTGAATAGTGGTGCCATCAGTATCGTTTCTAGGGGCCATTCTTGGGTTCTGGGAAATGCGTCAGTGCATCTGCAGATTGCATCAAATGAAGGGGAATTTCTTGACTACCTGACAAACTGCTGGTCTCCCAGGCACTCTGTTAATCGTTAGTTAAGTTTGTAGAATTTTGCCCTAGTGCCGGTTGCGTAGAACGCCGGGTCTCGGAGAGGGTTTTGACACCTTGGGAAAGGGAAGGATCTGTCATGTTCATGCTGTCACTGTCTGTACCCCTTAGATAGACGTCAGTAGGGACTGTGCACGAACTGAGGCATACATTGCCTTCCGCTTGTTGTGAAATGTTACATATTCTTGTTGTGTTTGGTTGCCAGGTAATTCATTTCTAAACAAATCCATGTCGGGTGGGGAAGGCAGTTTCATGGCCGTGGGATCAGGAGGCTGGTGGGTGTCTGCAACGATTTTGGTTGCGCTGTTAACGGTATGAGTGTCGTATTCGTTCTGGCTTGCATCCGATAGTGTGAGATGTAACTGAAGGATATTGCACGAAAGGACTTTGTAAAATATACGCCCTATCTGAGCAACGATAAATTTAACAAACGTGGCTGCATTTTCCTCAGCAACCACAAACATTTACTTGTATAAAATGTTACATTATTATTATTATTATTATTATTATTATTATTATTATTATATTCTGAATTAACAGCGGTTTAGGTGGTTTCAAACATTGCGGGTCACTGACCAAGCACTGCTTATGCATTATTCTGCTTAAAACTTCCGAACTGCAAGGCATGTGTTCGGTGTTTTTGCTTTCTGCATGCGAATATATAGAGCAGGGCGAAGATTGAGCAGTTTCAAACTGTCATATAGTTTCTTTTGAGGGGAAGAGGATAATCCCTATTGTGGATAATGCTAATGGTACAATGTAGAGTGCCCTCGGTTGACATATTCCTGTTAACTCTTCTTTTAGTGTATATAATTCTGGAGCTTCTCTGTGATGGTGCCGTAGAGGTGGTGGTAATAGTAATAATAATAATAATAATAATAATAATGTCATCATTATGCATAGCCTGTATGGCGAATTTCAAGAGGCTGGAAGGTCCGGGAATCGAATCTCGGTGGTGCGAAATTTTCCGCACCCGCCTGGACCGGCAGTGGGGCCCATCTAGCCTCCTGTACAATGGGTACTGGGTCTCCTTCCCGGGTGTAAAACGGCCGGGGCGTGGCGTTGACCATCCATCTCATAGGTTAAAGAAAGAGTAGAGGTACACCCTACTCCCCTCTGTTTCTTCTCTGTATACCTTCCCCCCCCCACTATGATTTGCTTGTAAAGAAGTTTTTTTTTTTAAAGAGACCCTTTAAACGTGGTTACAAGTGACTCATTAAAGGAATATCTGCAGATGCAGAGTTTCTTCAACTGCATGTATGTCGAATTTTGTAACCATGTAGTTTGTTTTTGCTTAGAAAAGAGCGTCAAAATGTTATACAATTGACTTTGGTAACGTAGAGTGTAGAGCCTGCACTTAGTAGTGATCGTGCCTGTAGCCAAGTGTAGTGAGGGTATCGTTTGACCGTTATCAGTCTGTGCAATTTTCACATGATGTTGCAGTGCCGCGTTACAAGGCCTGTGACACGGCATTGCACGTGCACTCGTTTGAAGCTGAATCACGAAGTTTACATATGAGTAATATTTGAAGCTCATTGCCTGCTTCACAGAGAACACCGTCTTAATTACAAAGACGTACCAGCTAAATGCTGTTAGGGAAATTTACTGTAGGGTTTTTGTGGGAATGAATCTGCACACGCATGTACACCTTGTGGGCAAAATGCAAATTAAACAAAGTGGTGCGTATAGTAACCACTGCGCTTTAACGGGCTATGGGAAGGACGTAGATTGACGGTGTGATGTGATTGTACCATACATGCCGTGATGGCACAGAGGAGATGCAGAGGTGTAGCTTCACTCATTCTCAACCTTGGCGCTGGATGAAGGGTGTGTGGAATGTGAGAACAGAGTAGGGCTACTGAGAAGAATATTTTTTTCCCCCGAGAGGGAGGATGTGACAGGAGGGTTGAAAAAAAGTGTAAAACGGGGGTTTTGTAGTTTGTACTGGCTGCAAAATATAGGATAAAATCATGGAGGATGAGATGGGCAAGATATGCAGCATTAATATGAATATTTAGAAATCCATGCAGAGATCTGGTCGAAAATGTATAGTGAAGTGACCACTTGGCAGGTCTGTATGCATTCTTAAATGGTGGAGTTGTTGAAGAAACAGGCTAAGAGGCTGTGGGTGGGGTTTAATTGGCTCAGAGACCACAGGCGGGTTGTGAATACGGTGGTGAACCTTCGGTTTCCATAAAGGGCAAGGAAATTCGTGATTAGTTTTATGGCTGTTAGCGTCACAGGAAAGACTGTGTTACCTGTAATTAATTCTACGAAGGCCTGTCCATTTGCCGCTATTGAACCTTTAAGGAAGTGTTTTTCCAACGCCTATCTGCGCTCTCTTAACGCTCATATGACTGTTCGCGTTGTGTCCCATTTTATGATGACCTTTCTGACGATAAATCGGGTTGTTTTTAAACCAAGAATTCTCAAGACAGACATAACGCACGCAGCCAGCAACGACGACAGCCGTTAGTTCTAAACGGTACGTTGGTACTTTGGATACATTGGTCTTTCGGATCTTAATCAGCGTATCTGTGTAACAGAAAGATGTTTCAAAAACATCATCAGCTGTATTGAAAGTTGTCGTATTGGGTGTGGCGTTGTGGCGTCTGGTAGTAGAAGTCTGCCAGCGTTTCGGAGGTTCTTGATGCCTCCATCGTCATATTTACGGTTTCTAAATCTTTCTTAGGACTGACAAGCAGGTCTTTAGTAATGCTCATTTTAAGGGCCAAGCATCCCCCGACTTCTTGACGCTGAGGATAGTGGCACTACGATCCTTCGAAACATCGGTAGCAGTTTACCAGTCGACTTGGTGTAACATCCTAAAAGGCAGATGCCGCTGTGAGAACCTCGAATTTCGTAAGGCTGTAACCTTTTTCAAATGAAGGCGTATTAATTCAATTACCGTTCCAACAAGCGTAACAATGTGCGAATGACGTGTTCGGATATGTAAACTTTTGTACTAACACCAACAAATGCCCGTGTATAAAATATGAATTCTCAGAGTACAACCAACAAGATGCAACTTTTCTCAATTCATTTATTCCTGTAAGACGCTCTACATGTTTCAGACTGTTTTTCCGTCCATCATCAGGGCGGCTAGCAGCAGGTGAGCAGTAACGGTCTGACAAATGCCTGCCGCTGTATGTGCAGTTTTAAGCTCCTGTTGATGGACGGAAAAAAAAAGTCTAAAACATGTAGAACGTCGTACAGGAATACATAAATTGTGAAAAGTTGCACCTTGTTGGTTGTACTCTGAGAATATATTAGCGATGCACGGACATATGAATGTTAAAATGTATAAAATATGCTTTGTCATATTTTAACATATTTTATACACGTGCATTTGTTAGTTTTGTTGCATAAGTTTAAGTATTACTTTAAACCACAGATGTGGATCGTAAAAACACATGTTCGGAATTAAAATTTCTGTATAGAACGTGGGGTCTGCAACCTTTTTATGTTAAAGGGCCGCACCGGTTATTGTGGACTAGTTCGCGGGCCACTGGTGGAAAAATAACAGTAAGTGTTATATCTAACCGACTTAATTACTGTGTAGTTTATATAGAAAGACACAATTCGCATACGCGACCTTGGACCGCGTAATACAACCTGGCGTAGAGATAACTCCGATCTTGCCAACCTACTTGTACATCACTCGTATAGATGACGGTTGAACTGCAGTAGTAGCAAAACAAACTGCTGCAGTGAATATGTATGTACAGCTACAGGAGGGTTATGTAAAATCTGTGCTCGGAATGGGGACGGATGGTTAAAGAGACAAATACCAAACGTCACTGTGCAGTGGCGGTCATTCGTACATCACCTATACCGACGGATTTTTCTTGTTATTCTTCTCATTTGCCGAATATAATCCACGGCAGTGCGTTTTCGCATCTCGTTCACTTTATCGTTCTTAATCACTCGACTATGTAATGGAGAAGGCTTCTTTATATTGAAACAGCAAACAGAGTAAATCATAGGCGCAAGCTTGCGTGTCCTTTTCGGTTTTGAAATTTGTATAATCCTGCCATTCGAAGTTTCGTTACCTACGGCTTCGAAGCCCAGAAACAAAGAGTATGAGCTCTTATGTTCCCCACCAATCTCATTGAACGTGTACGTATGGCAGCCGTGCGTCAGTTCAACAGAGCTGTGGTTATTTTAAACAACCGTATAGGGACACGTCCGCAGACGTTGTGCGTTCCATTGAGACATGACTGGGATGCTTTCAGTTTCGTCTTGTGCACTAGCCCTGCGTTTTGCATATCAACCGTTTCTCTTGTCATCTGCCGAGAGTGTTTTCCTTTGAAAAATCGCGCGGTGGGCGGGGCCCGAACAGACGCGAGAGAGAAACTGTAGCGCGAGAGGCCGTGTGTGAATGGTGTCCCGCCTGCGACTGACGCGAGCGATGCAACCAGCAGTTCCTTGCCCCTGTGTGTAGCGCACGCGTGGCCTTGGAAAGTCGGCCGGCCTCTGGGATCTTTCGCGCAATCGTCATGCCTACCTATTCGTAGTACTTACTCCGACCGCAAGGGAATTGTGATATAAATAGAACGTAATTATGAGTATCAACAATCCATGTATTAGCGTTTGGGCGCTGTGTGATTTTGAACGTCCAAATAATAAATTACAATTAATTAAAACAGTTTATGAAGCGTATTTTTGTGAGTAACAGCAAAGATGTTGATTGGCAAGCTCGTAGGTGTTGCGGGATGAACGGATGTTCGCCGGGAGCCAATATGCCGTTATATGTTGAGGATAAAAACTCAGTTAAAGTATTGCGCTTATGTTATAATCGTTTGATCACTCTACATTTCAAAGACAGGCATGAGACAGTACTATGTGTTGTTGTTCCCCCGCCACCTGACACTTGGCAGTTTATGCACATATTCCACTAGTTCCGTTGTATATGGATATACATGTCCTTGGCTAAATCCCCTAATGCTCTTCGTATCCTTAAAACATACGTGCATGCAAAACCAATTATAAATTATAATTATAAATCCGTTTTCTTCTCAGTTTAATTTTGCACAACCTGCATTGTTTGTAACAATTGCAGTAGTAACTTAAGACGCAATTTGCATTGATGAAGTGATAACATGAGTGAACAAAAAAAAAAAAGCGGTATTTTTGCCTGACACTGGTAAACACCGAATATATTCAAATCAAAAGTGGCTACCGTTCGGGGAGGAGAACGCCTGTCATTACAGTTTAAAGCGACGGTCGTGTTTTGAATGACTGAAATTATATATACGCAAATGAACAGTAAGTTAGTGTGGTACATTAAAATACGGTATTATTGAACGTCACGTATCTTTCGTAGGTTCGCCCAGTGGGACTGGTTACGACCAAGATTAGTGGAACGGAAGATTGGTGTGTGGCGACTTAATGTGATATGACGTCACAATTGCCGAAGAAACACGAGTGAAGCAAATGATATTACCAGGCTCTCAAATGTAACACGATTCTACTGAAAGTCTGCTAGCGTGTCATTGGTCAAATTGTTAAAGTGACTTCTCCTTGCATCACGCACTTTGATTGTTTTGTAGTACGATTTATATCCCGGTCCCGGTATTAATCGCGTATGTTAACTGTTGTGTAAAGTCTGTCTACTGTTTTTACTGAGAGCGATCCAAGGTTATTTGTTAGTTTACAGTGCTGACATTTTTCCGTAATTGAGTTGTTTTTTTTTTTCGTATATTAAATAGCGCTGTATCGGCTTCGTACGTTGTATTTTGTCCGAGATGTTATGACGAATTGGCAAAGACGTAGCTGGAAGTGGTGGGTTGATTTTAGGTACTGCTGTAGTAGTCGCAAGAAATGACTGAGTAAAACCGCGACATCCGATGCTACCAGCTCTACTGTTCACTATTTTAACACGGGACTTCGCGACTGCAAAGCTGAAATGCAGCACAACATTTAGTGTAGGCATCTCCTAAGTTAATAAATACTTGACAGGTGCTGCATCATTAGTGATAAACCTGATGTTTATTAAATCGCACTGGGCTACTTCATACAATATTTAAAATAGAACTACATAGTGTAAAGTGATAATATTCCCGTTTCAGAGCAGTGGCGTCTTTTTTAATGCTGGCGTCTATTCTGTAACACAGGACTGTATTGTCGTTATGTTTTATTTATACAGTACGACTGTTTGTGTTAGTTTACGTTAAACGAAACACAAACAGCAGTGTACCGAGGGAAACTGTTCCAAAGCCATGTCATTCTCTGGTAGGATCACGTCAGTATTCACACCTTGAATAAGTAATGAAGTTCCGTTGTATTATGTTAACCAAAGTGAAATGGCATTTTTTCCAGTTTAATTTTTATGCGACTTACTGCCTGCTTGTTTCAGTGTTATCTTACGCAGCCAAATCTCTCTGCAGACAGAACCTGGAATAAAGTAAAGCGCCGCATTTCAGGGAATTTTTCTTAAAATGAATATTGCTGCAGTTACAAATTTGGCCACTGGCAGTATTGAAGTGTATGCTAATCACCTTCTGTTACGGGTTCGTAACTGCATGTCGCTAAGGGGGTTTGTTTGACCCTAATTTCTTTTGGGGAATGAAGAAAAAGCATTTTGTAAATTCACGCGTTGGCCTTGTGGGTTATGATACCACGTCATGTGGTGGTGGCGCACCGACGTGCCGGAGGAACCTAACAGCTTCCATCGCCAAGGTCGTGGTAGCCCCGTATCATATATATGTGTAAATCGTTAAAATGCATCGGTGGCGGTAATGCTGTGTATTTTATTGTCAGTAATAACCACACGTCTGACCATTCTGTCCAGTTTTGCCTTCAAAACTGTTAACGCTGAAACTAAGAGAAGCTTGAGTTTAACGTAAAATGATATACATCTTGTTTGAATATCTTTTTTCCTGTTCATATATCCGTGTTTCGTGCCGTGTTTCCTATAATTATCTGAGAAGGGACGTCGTAGTTAGTAGATGGAGAAGAATTTAGCTAGACTTCGTAAAACAGTGCGTAGTGTGTTCCAGTGTTTTGAGATTCCCTAAGAAGTATGTTTTGATGCATGTTGATTCAGAAAGGCATTTGATCGAGTGTCCCACGCGTATGAAGGTAATGTATGAAGGAACACCCGAACCAAATTCGTTGTGACGGAATTCATCGTACATTATTGTGTGTGTTTCCGTACCGTTTTTGTTTAATTGGCTGTAGTGGCTTGGATTCGTAGGAAAGTGGACGTTATTTACATGGGAACTTGGCCCTTTTTCTTCCTTTCCTTTTATCAGGAGTGTTGTGGTGTTCATATGAATTGGTGTATGCATCATCCATTTGACAAAGCCTGCAGGTAAGGAGGCATGAAAGGACCGGTCGCTGAGGGTTTGGGGGTTGTTCTTGCTTCAGTACCTTTCTTCCCCACATGATTGCGGACTTAAACTATTCAGAAATGTTATATCATCACCTTGAACACTGATATGTGAGCCCCGCTGTTGCCATATTACAAGAAAGTACACATTTAATGGAGGCGGGGCGAGATGTGTTAACATGTTCAAATTCGAAGAACAGTTACAGTTCCGTATTTATGTTCTCTCTGCCGTCTGTTCCGTTGAGGATTTCCAGCGAATATTTTGTAGGGATGCATTTTCTACACAATTCCTCTTGTACGTGATTTTATTACTCTGTCGGGAATAGATTATGTAAAACTGCACGTCACTGGCAATAATCGGTTTACATTTTCGTGTGTGCGACTATAATCATTCAGGTACCCTTGTGCTTTTAGGACCTATTACAGGAAGACACAGCGTATGAGAATTCCGGAAATTTATCTTCGTCGTCATAGTAATTGTTCTAGTGACCGAAGGGCGGTATTATGTGTGTTGATGATTTTGTTGGGTGCGAATTTGTGCAGCGACGACGTAGCAACGTCGCCTTCCCAGCCAGCTGGTAGTGAAGGAGGGGGCAGTGTTGCCAGATACGGGAGTTGCTGAGGACGGAGTGAATGGCATTGCGGGTTGAGGCACGGTGCAAGGAGGAACGTGGCATCAGCGCTCTTGCATGTGTGGAAACCTGCATAGAGATTACACAGAAGAAGAAGATCGTTTTGGTATAACAGTGCTGTACAATGCTGGTCGTGTTGCTGTGTCAACCCAACACCGGCCTTCGTGTCGCTGTGGCGAATTCTCAATATGTGCAATATGGCGATGAGCTAATGATATAAGTTATATTTATTTTTGTAATACGTCACAATGGAGACCGGCTAGAGTAGATCTGTTATGAGAGGGCAGCAGAATCGTGATGACTTCATGGAACCAAGATTTAAATCATTTCCGTTCTAATGGACGGGATGGTTCGCACTTTGCTGCTCTCCTGTTGGCAGTTGCAGAAGGTAACCTCGTCTGTGTGTTTGGTGCGATATTTTAATTCATGGTGAGGCGGGTAGCCTGTTGACCTAGTCGGAGCGTATTATAATGTGTAAATTGCGCGAGAGGGGGCCGGGCCGTACCGCTGGGCCGCCACATTGATTTTACAGTTCTCACTCCTCAGTGTAGGAATGTTTTCCTTCTCTGTCTCGGCACGGCCGGTGGTTTAGGGAACCGCCGAGAGAGGGGGGGCGGAAGGAGCAAGCCTGTCTTCTAACATTACGTATTTACCGTGAGCCCCAAAGTGAGCGAGCGAGCGAGTGAGTGAGTGAGTGAGTGTGGTGGTGGCATGGATCGACGACATCTTGGCTTCTTTTCATACGACTCGTCATCATCATCAATGTGTTACTGTGGTGCCCCGACCCCGCCGACAACATGCACCTTGATAATTTTAAAGTACTGCCGCTTGTAACATGGCCGCCGCCAGTATGTCACTTCTGGCCGTCACATTGGGGCAACAGTGCAGCCTTATGTTATCGTCTGGTATTTTCGTAGGTGTGTGCTGTGTGTGTTCGACAATCACTTCCGTGTTTCGCTTGGCCATCTTTCGTTTCGTTTACTTGTTCCGGAATATGTTGTGGTTTGCGGTAAGAAGGGTGCAGTGATATTTGGGTGCGTGGAAGCAGCCAGATTGGTCGTGTAGAATCAAGGGTCTGGTGGAGAGCTAGTTGTACTATGTGTATCTCACCCTTCCCCCAATTGATCTCTCCTCCTCCATTTTGTCGTGATTCCCTGACCGATTAGACGTAAATCCAACTTGACTTGTCATGAATGTGACGTAATTAACAGATTCCATGTGATCGTTCTTATTTTCACATTATGTTGCATTTGTCGAACAAAACGGCTAGGTGTGTCTTCATTGCCTCCTCTTCTTTAATTATACAGCATTAAATCACTAAAAGTAATACGATGTCTGCTCATGTTAATTGTTTTCCGTGACAGGTGTATTAAGCCGAGCAAACTAGTTCACGTTTGGAATGTGTTATACTTCATGTCCAGGTACAAGTTAACGTTTGGTTTAAAAGTACGTAACTCCTGTCGCGGTTCAGATTTGATACTGTATCAGCTGTCATGGTCAGCACTACTGTAACTGGTTAAAAGTACGTTCCATTACACAATTCAGAGAAAAGGAAGAATAGAGCTGGCCGTTGTCAACCCGCATCCATATTTACGTTTTGTAACGTTGTACAAAATCACACTTGATTTAGTCGTTTTGCCGTGTGGTGAAAACGTGACTAACTAACGAGTTCGCGTCCATTAAATAATAGGGGTATTTAGGCCTGTTATTATCCACGGATTGAGATGTGTGAAACTGAATGTCACTGGAAACAGTTCTGTGTAATTAATGAGTCATTGCTTTCGTTGAGGTTTTGCCATCTTTTGGATGAATATAGATTATATTTTGAAAAAGTTTTGAAAGGTCTCAGGAGTTTATGTGTGGCAACTCTGCAGTTTGTAATTGTGTAAACATTTTGCTTTATATTTGAAGAATGCAAAGAAGCTTGTAGCACAGAAACTTAATTCATAAAGTGTAGAAAACAGTTTTTTGTAGACTGTCCTTCAGGCCAGGTTACATTTGTTCAAAATTGTATGTAGTTATGGAATGCATTCTGTGACTGTGAACTGCCATATTTTAATCAGTTCAGAATTCTTAATTTTCCTGTTACTGGCTACACATCTTCAGTGTTTGTATGCAGCAGTGGTACTTGACTTGCAATGTAACCTACTTTACATTGTCATGATTTCTCATGTGAAAAATGCACTTTGAATCTAATGGCTCAACAGGTAATTGCTAAATAACAAATTATTGTTTTAATTGAGTGGGCATTATATTATGGTGGATGTAACAACCTGATTACAAGTTCATGGGACCATGTACCTACACTAGTGCAGTTTAATATCTTATGCTTTGCACCTATGTATTACAGTGTGTGCACATCATTGCAGCACTAATTATCTTTCTGACACCTAACTGTTCACAGTTCTTCATTACCAAACTGTTTCGCATAACATTATGACAAAAGAAAGCAGAATGTGCAAATGCAAATGACATCATAATATCTGCATTTGATTCTGTGTTGCTTTTATTCTGCAAATTATGATGGTGATCACAGATGACCAGGCGGTGTTGCCAACATACATAGTGAACTTTGTGGTTTGATATTCTTAATAAAAGTTAGTCATTTTGTAGTATGTGTAAGAGAAAATGTATAAGGTAGTAAAGACTAGCCTTGAGGTTAAGCTTTGGTTGTCTTTGTGTATAAAACCCGAGTTTCACCTATGGTTTCGTAAATTATTTGATAAAATCAGTGCACAGATTGAAGTATCATAGTCATTATATTGTGTTTGAAGTGTCGCATGTAAAGAAATTAACACAGTACATTAATGGTTTGGAAGTAATGTGATGTGTGGGCACATAGATGCTTTTATGTGCTGGTCTAAATGTTACCCCTCACATTTCAATTGTTTTCTCATTAACATTGGCTATATTTATATAGGCATCTGGAAATTTACCCCTTATGCCTGGTAAATGTTGGGCGGCTTGAAGAACCATCCTTCTCCATGATAAAGAGTTCGGAAGATAGTGAGTGTGGTCTTTGGTGATGTGACACTGCATAGTTTTTAGCAGCTAGGTTCCAACATTTTAGAGGTATCACTATCATAAAAATTTCAAATCTTATATGTGTTGGGAATGTTTGGATCAACAGTTTCACAGATATGTTCCTGATTAAACAGAGAATATTCTTCAATATACTCTTTTGAAAAGATTAACTGTTGGTGAGCTTAACATTTATATGATAGGGTGGATGTTTAAATTTTAACATATGCTGTGTAAAAAATGTGAATGTTAATAGCAAAATCCCTGTTAACCTTTATTTAATAATCCAGCACTGGAGGATTGTAATCCCATCATCAGCATGCCTATTAATTCTGAGACTTTATCTTGGGCTATCCAGATATTATGTTGCTAGCATATACTCTGTGTCAGAGTTTTCATAATTTGATATTGCCCCACACCCGGGTGGCTCACAATCAACTGCTGGGCCATGCCGCTTATTTGACACAATCCAGATTGTGACTGTGAATTCTATTTCCATTGTGTTATGTGTGACACATACTACTCTTTGTTTGAACTGTCATATCGCATCAAGAGCCAGATACGAGTAAACAAGGTACTGCTGGCAAGACGAAACTGTAATGATTCCACAGAAACTTGAGATAATTAGGAGGCCTGAAAGTGGCAAAAATCGAAGAGAGGTTTGTGGCTTCTTGCAGCATTATATCATCAGCCATCTATGATGTTTAAAAAAAAAAAATGAAAGACCAGTTACAATTATTTATGTCATCAAGTGAAAGTGTGTAGGATATTGTTAAGTGACAGATATTGTAAGAATTGAAATTAGCACAATTGGTCAAGGGCTGTGAGAGGTCGACAGCAGTGCATTCCAAAAACATGATAACTGAGACACTTGAGTGTTTTTATGATGAAATGAAAGTAACTGAGGAGTGCACATTCTCTAGTTGTTGGCTGTGAAATTTGAAAGATTTAGGTTAGTGTAGGTACTGTCCGTGAATCCTGAGTGTCTGATTACAGCACCTGTCTGGTCCTCTCTGCCAGGTTAATGGAATTGTGACGTATTTGAACAAAAAAAGATAAAATTATGAAGTTATGGCATTTTGTGACAAACCTTATGCATCTGTCTTAATTCAGTAATTATCTCTATTGCCTAAATATATATTAAAAACATATCTAGGTATCTTACCATATGTGTGTACTATACGTAGCACATTTGTGGGATATAGGGCATTGTGCATCAGGCATGTGTCATTTTGAAGGCTAACTCTGAATGGGGTAGTGGAGAAGATGTGGAAAGAAGTGGTAGAAGCTCGTCATTTGATAGAACAGCTAGGTATGGGCTGAACAACTATGAAATTAGGGTTCAATTCATTGCATCCAGACTTCCTGTGGGGTACACCTAGCCTCCTGTTCAGCAAGTATTGCATGCTGTTTTGACAGGTGTGACCAGCCAGGGATGTAAAGCTGATTGCTTGTCCCCATATAGTACTGAATTAAGAATGCATGTAACTGTACCTCCACTTCCCAGTGTGTTTTTGTGCATGGTGCATAATGAAGCATAGGGTGGGATGTGTCTTCGGGTATGAGAAGACTAGAAGAATCTTGAGTCAGGATAATCATTTACTGGACCAGGTTTCAAAGTAGTGACCTCTAGAATGCAACTTTGGAGTGCTATCTAGCCATTGTTCCAATGTTAGGTGCCCCTGTAAAATGGATTCCTGATTACAGTGATCAGTTCCTTCCTGGATAGTCTGTCTAGAGCAGCCACTGGTTGTAGCAGTTGGGTGTAGTCATGCAACTTGTTTTTGTTTCTGACATGACACCCCTGCGTTTTGGCCGTGAAAATTATGTAGATTACCAGTGTCTTGATGGGGACTACAGATGGGTTGGAAAGTAATGTGACATTGCTCGATTTTATTACTGTGTGATAAATAAGATGGTTTGATTAATTATTTATTGGTGAAAAGTGTAGAAATATAGTGGAGTGTCAGTGATTTTTATGTTACCCCATGGAACTAATGTGCGGTTAATGCAGTGTTACTCATCTCCTTCCAGTGCCAAGTTTAGGAATGAATGGAGCTATACCACTGATTTTCGTGTATGCTTTAATGGCATCTGCAGCATTTTAGTGTTACAGATTCATAGCTTGGTTATCAGGGCAGGGTATATTAAGATACAGTCTTGTGAGATGCTGTGTCATTCTAGTGCAGCAGATAAGCTAAGGTATGCCAAATAGCTTACTTCTGTCCTGAGAATGCCGGCTTCACAGGCTGTGCGGGTAGTTGCTGGCCTCCCAATCTGTCTGAGATTTGGGTTGTACAAAGTTGTACTTGGACAGGGTTCTGTCAGAGCACTTCGATTTTCCCGTCAGTATCTTTCCCTCAATGCTCAACATTTGTTAATTCGAATAAAGGTTGACCAACTAGATGACACTTGCTTTATTATATATTGCTCAACAGTAGTGGTTCAGCCTACACTCGGATACCACATCACCAACAGACAATCCCGCTACATAACACCAGCACGCCTCAAGTCAGCCTACACAACACAACAAGTACTCGCTAGCTCCTGAAGATG
>Ga0136643_10007371_pt1 | contig 15908 bp, 4 predicted proteins | sample TergutLab28metaG_FD_96883 | JGI IMG/M metagenome (GOLD analysis project Ga0136643, IMG submission 96883) | Labiotermes labralis P1 segment gut microbial communities from Petit-Saut dam, French Guiana - Lab288 P1 (version 3) (version 3) | ecosystem: Host-associated > Arthropoda: Insects >... | reverse complement strand
CGGACGCTCGTGAGTGCGGTAATGAACCTTCGGGTTCCGTGAAATGCGGGGAATTTCTTGACTAGCTGCAAACCAGTTAGCTTCTCAAGAAGGACTCTGCACCATGGAGTAAGCAAGTAAGTAAGTATTTATAATTTAACTGTTATGACTTGAATATTGTATTTGATGAATGGAAGCAAATCAAGAAGAAACTTGCCAGCGCTTGTTTCTTTCTGAAAGTACTTACATTGTATAAAATTACTTTTCTCCTTATTCTTCTTAGAATATTTTACAACTAGAAGATTAATGGGTAGGTGGAACTTGCAACTGTACGCCGTTTCTTACTCCTACCACTGTCGCATATTGTGAAGTTCCCAACACAGGACTTCCCCACGCAATGAGCACACATCGTTTGAAAACCTAAACACGGTTCAATAAATTTATCTACGGGTACGAAATCCACTAAATCACTTAAAAATTATCCCTCCTTCTGATGAGCGAACGTACTGTATGTGCCTTCACAAACCCTCGCGGAATGCATATAAAATTTATGCAGCGGGTTGCACATGAAAAAACCGGACTGTAAAAAAAAAAAAATCCATTGACGAACCGCTGCGAGCACCGTGATGAATTTTCAGGTTCCATTCAACGCGTAAATTTCTTGATCAGCTCTCCGATTATCAGCTTCTATACACCAGATCTGTTCTGTGGAATCGTATATTTGTGGCATATTAAAAGCCGCTGTCGGCAGGCTAGACTACTTAGTGTCAGACGATCAAACAGCCGACCATAAGAAGCTAATGAGAGTTTGGAAAGAAGCTATCGTAGTCAAGATTCAGGAAATCTGCAATAGCCTGTCTGGAGAATCTGAGTAAAATCAGGAAAATTTCAGACATAAATTCAAACTGGGGACTCCCCTTCCGCGAACAGAAATCATAAGCTTCAACTTTCCTGGTATTCCTTCCAATTAATTAATACTTAAGAGGTAGTCTGCAACGTTTGCCATTAAAAATAAATGCAACCGATGAGTAGCTAACAAATCGTTTGAGAGTTGGAAAAGTTCAAAAATAATTGGCAACGATTGTTTAATTAAAGAACAAATTAAGAGCGAAGGAAGTTCGAAGAATGCTTGGTACCATTCACTGCAGAATCTTTTGTCTTGCCGTCACCTATTCGAAAACGTAAATATTATAACACCACAAAATACGACAACACTGTCTACTGTTCGAATGGGTGAAACCTTTGTCTCGTGCACTAGGCGAAGAATTTAGACTGAAAGTTTTGTCTGCCAGTTGGTCCAACACTAAGCACATACTGATACAGTCAAGTTATACTGCAACATGTTTCGGCGGCAACAACCACCATCATTCAGACCTAAACAATGGAAATAATGGCCAGGTGAAGACTTCGCAATGAGCACCAAGGTTCTGGTTTTTCACCAAATGTTATTAGAATTATCAAATAATAATAATAAGGGACTGGAAAGGACAGTAAAGAGAAGTAAACATTCTTATAATAAAACCAACGAGATGCACTAATTTCTCATTTATATTTTTGGAATAGAACTCTACATGTTTCGGACAGGTTTTCTGTCCATTATCAGGAGTCTAGTACTGTATAGTCACCAATAGGTAAATGTCATACAGGTTTTGTTGACTGCTTGCTAGCGGGATCAGGATGTTCCATCCTGATTCCGCTAGCAAGCAGTGTACACAGTACTAGACTCGTGATGATGGAGAGAAAACCTGTCAGAAACGTGTAGAATTCTAATCCAAAAATAAATTTGAGAAATCAGTGTATCTGTTTGGTTTTATTATAAGAATATATCACGATTCACGGTCCTCTGAATATCAAGGAAGTAAACATGATTCTGACCGCAGCACCAGATTAAAAAGTATCACTTAGAAGTGCTATGAGTAGATGGAAGGATAAGAATAAAAATATGGATCGTAAAGAAATAAGATTGGCTGATATGGACTGCATTTATCTGGCTTAGGACCGGGGACAAGTTGCTTTCTCTTGTGAAAGCGGTAATAAACCTTCGGGCTTCATAAATGCCCGTAATGTGTTGTTTAAGCGACGTGCTATTAGCTGCTCAAGGATTCTGCTCCATGGTCTTAGTTAGAAATTGATTCTCCGAGGGAAGGTTGTGCTGAGGTTGCGAAGTGACTGCATCACGCTAAGGAGTTGGGGTGAACGTCGCTTAAATTACGAGCCCCTGCGGCTAGCGACACTGTGTTAGGTGACACGTTATCGTTTGACGAAGATTAGTTTCTGGAGGAGCATATCGCTAATGGAATTAATACAGTGTACGTGATACTAATACACTATTAGGCCACATAATGACTGCAATATTGTCAGTGTGTGTCTCTTCACATTCACAGATTCATACCACTGATATTACCGCTTATGATTTATACATACTTCTTCTACGTAGGCATTTATGATTAACCTCTTAAAGCCTACTTGTTACGTGACGCACCAACAAGTTTAACATTCAACAACTGTACGCTCTGTCCACACTGTATTTATGTGTTTTGTATTTATCTGAAAACAAACAGTGACTTGTGCCACTTACACTATAAAATGGTTGGTTTTTATAAACGAGATGAAAAGTGTTTACTGCGCGGTACGGACTGGGTCTTTAAATTAAGCGATCTGCGCTTCGTCTTTAAAGGGTTAAATTACGAGCAGGTTAAATTCAGGGTTACCTGCTAACATTCGAACCAAAATCGTTTTGCCTTACCGGTTTGTTATCTAAAATATCAAATACTAAGCCACACAAAAGTGCAATTTTGACTGTTGTTTTTATGGGTATGAACTTGTTCTCTGGAATTAAGTGAAGAACATATGCTGAGGATGTTGGAGAATAATTGGGTGCTGAGAAGTACATATGGGCTTAAGAATGTGGAAAGATGGAGAAAATGTCATAATGACAAGTTCCACCACTGGTACTCATCGGTAAGTGTCACTGGGGTAATCAAGTCGAGGAGGTTGGCAAGTGTGCTTATATATATAGGAAGTAAAGGGATAAAGATAAAAGCACGCAGTGTTTTGTTGGATAAACCCGAAATAAATATGTAATTTGAATATCAGGCATATTTGAAGGGGTAATACTGCAAGATAGACAATTTATGTAGAAAGTAACATTTTGGCGCCTTCCCATAAACAAAGTTGCAGTAAAGTTATAATAATGCAATATGTATGCTTTGTCGAGCTAGATGTCACCAACTGTATAAAAATACTGAGTGTCTAAACACCACGCTGTCTGGCAAATTGACGTCGCCGGAAGCAATAAAACGTATATAGTTCTTCATGTTAGGTGCCAGATAGTGCACTGAAGGAAATGAATGTTTGTGTGTTCACAGCCTTCTTTAGATGGACAGTTTGGCTAAAAAGATCGTAATGACAGAGGAGTTGTTGCGCAGTTTCTCAGTGGTAAGTTTCGCCATGCAACATTTTACGAGATAAGACGAAATTATTCAGTTATGCAGAAGTAAGTACGAAATGAATATGGCTCTGTATTCTTGCCTGAAGCATCCAGCAAGCAAATCACATTTTTCTACGCCGCATTATATTGACATTTCTGGCCTTTCCGGCTGTATCACATTTTTCCACATTGTCCCATTACCGGCAAGATTTCCAGAAAAATGTTAATGAACACAAAGTTTGTGTTTTGATTTTCTCCACAACTTCTGTCTGGAACATATCTTATTCTAAGAAATACTCGGCGTGATACTACCATAGACGTCATGGTCTTCACGCTTAGTAGCCGTTATTATTGTCATATCTTTAAAAAAAAAATTGAATTTTCTTGACATATTTTCGAAAAATCCTCAGATGTCAATTTTCACGAAAATTTGTTAAATAGAAGGCGAGTTGTTCTATGCGGACAGACATACAATACGAAGGTAGTAGTCACTTTCCTCAACTTTGCGAACGCTCCTTAAAAATCTAGCTTACAAAATAGGAACGTCTGGCGTGGACTGGATTCGAATGTCTCAGGACAAGGATAAGAAGCTGGCTGTTGTAAACACAGTAATTAGTACTTGGCGTTCATAACATGCGGGTAACTTCTTGACTAAACGAGGCACATCAGCTTCAAAGCAAAATTCTGCTCCGCCGAGTTATATAATCTAAGGAAATGCTGACACAATTTAACGCCGACAATAAAGATGTGTGTTTACAATTTGATTGAAGTCTTGTTAAGGTAACCTGTATAAAAAAAAGTCTGAAGACGCATGCAACATTAATCAGAACAGAACTTACAATATTAACTTTCCTGCCGTAAATATTTGTTGTTTTAAATTCTTATAATAAAATCAACTAGATGGACTAATTTCTCAAATTTATTTTTGGAATAAAATTCTACATGTTTCGGACAGTTCCTCTTCCATCATCAGGAGTTTTGCACTGTACACACATCAAAACCCGTATGACATATACCACTGCTGTGTGTACCGTGAAAAACTCCTGATGATGGACAGAGGAAGTGTCCGAAACATGTAGAATTTTATTCCAAAAATAAATGTGAGGAATTAGTCCATCTACTTGGTTTAATTACAAGAATTTATCACGATGCACGGTCACCTGAACGTCAAATTCTAGTTTTAATATTAGTATTATTTGTTTCCAGGGTAAATTATTGTTGTTATTATTAGTTGTTACGGTGTATGACGTTACAGTTATTCTGAGGTTACAATACATCGTGCATGAAATGTTATTTCCATGATAAACTTTTGTACTTGCAAGTATGTTGTTCTGAATGATTCTGAGGGTGTTCCAGGTTCCCCGATTATTATTGGTATCAGTTTTGTTTTTAAATTACACGTAATCTGTACTTCTATGATAAGGTCTCTGTATTTCAAAACTCTTCGGCCTCACCCTCGATCACATTTCTATCTACTGATATTGTAATGTCTATAAAGTGACATGTCCTTTTTTATGACCACAAATTATAATATCCGGATTATCGTCAGGGATGGTTCTGTTACATTCACTTCTTGATTTCATACTAATTTCATCTTACTTTCAAGAACTTAACGCGTTCATTTTACTCAAGTCGTAGTATTTTAGACCTGTTGCACGGAGGCTGAATCCCGGCCTTCCGAGTTACGAACGAAAGCTTTAGTCGATGTGCGCCCTGGAAATGCACATTTGTCGTAAACATTAGTGTTCCACACAGCAACTATGCTTATATCTCTTTCCCAAGTTGGTTAAACACACCGATTATTATCTAAGCTCTGAATATCTATGCAGGACTGTTATAAACTGTGACAACTTCATATATACTGTATATATATATATATAATATTATGCTGAATGGCCTAAACATGGCTGTATTTAATACGAGTATTCACGTACATTTTTTGGATTTGTTATCGATATTATAAAGGGTAGAGAGCAGCATTACCACAAATGCAATTATTTAAAATGAATTAACGTCTAGTGAAAGAAAAGTGACAGGAAGTTTCTTTATGTTGTTCGTCTAGTGACCCATAGCTAAATCCATACAGCTGAAACTAGCAATTCCCTAGATACTTAAGAGCATCCAAGCATTTTATGCAACCGAATGTTCACTACCGTTTTAAAACACCCAATCACTGGTCCAGATCTTTGATCAGATTAATCTGGGGTAGACTCCTACACCCAGAACCATTCGCATATCATACTTTCTGGTCACTTAGATCATGAATGGCCAACTTCAACCAACTCGAGGGCTGCATAATTCTTAATGATTCGCCCGACGGCCACACTTGTCTATACAAGTTCCCCTATTCACAAACACGGTATTTATTGCATTGCTGTTTATTAGAGTCGTCACATTATGTTCTGTAGTCCTATTATATTATGTTTGGTAAACTGTATTATTGAAACTATTCAGCGGATTGAGGGCCGCAAATACTCTTCTCGGGGGCTGCATGTTGGCCAGCTGTTGCAGTCTATGCCAATGAATCTTTCTGCACGTAACACATCACAACACGCATTCCGTAGTTGCCCACTCTCTAAGCTACAGCACCATGTCTCTCCTATACACAAGCGGAAACTCTCAGTATCTGCGGAGTGTCCCCCACGTTGTCACGGCAACAAACGTCCAACTTTAACATTCAGTGACACACATCACACTACAGCCTACACAGTTTTAAGGTATGGTCGTGATGTGGATAGAAGACGTTAGCGGCTAACGTTCATTTCACATGAAATTCCTGAATTTAGCCTACACAGTGCGTTTATGAGTTTTGCATGCTTCTAGAAATAAACAAAGAGTACATTCTTGTAACAGCATTAACCGGCCTTTCGTTGTAATGGAGAAACAGTGTTTTACGTTCAGTACGTAATGCATTTTAAGAGATGTTATTTGTATGAACTTCATAACACAAAAGCGACCGTTGTCTCAGTTTACTACTTCCCATGTCACAAACTTCTGCACTACCACGTTACTCTTATCAGGACAAGGGCGAACATTGCGATTCTTCTAGACAAGTCATGTTCTTTCTCTCGTCCCCACCACCCTGACATAAAGGGCCCGACAAACCCCCCCCCCCCCATGACTTTCCTTTTACAATTACTTCTTTTCTTATACCTTCATGATTGGCTACAAAGGGTTATAGGATCGAAAGTCAACAAGCATAAACAATGTCCATAACGGCGAAGCATTGCTTAGATTTATGTTAATAGTTTTACAGATACGTGGAACAGATACAAGAGTAGTGCGGATAGGATAACAGAACAGCCAATAGTAGGAGGAACTTCCACATTATTAATGGGCGTCAAAGACTCATTCTTTAAATACTTGAGCCCACGCCAAGAAGGAGGCTGTTTTTATTTACTTCTTTGTTAAAATAAAGCCAAAGACTTACACAGTTAACCTTATATTTTTCTGTGCCATTCACTAAATGGTTTCAGTTCCACTACCCATTTGTTTCATCTGCTGTGTTACTGAAGCGTGTCTGCGAACATTTGTCTCTCAGTAATACTGTGCACCCTGCTGAGGATCTCACGGCACGGAATATGAAGACCAGTGTCTCAAGCAACGTGGTTTCTTTTACGATGTTGTCAGTGTCTCTGACTACGTTCAGTCGAAAGTAGGGCGACTGAAGAATTGGAAGGGATTTGGGTGAGAGCGATTGTGACCTATGGAGATACCGCAGAAGGTCTCTGTACGAAATAAGGAAACAACAAAATATGTCAGCATAGCGGGTGATCAAGACAACATTCGAAACGGGCACCTCCAGAACTGAGGTGCAGGACGTTACCGGTACAACTAACTCGGCGTAGCGGCGTGTAAACGTGAATACTCACTGCCGTTTCGAAAGCACCTACTGCCTCCAACTTCACTTTAGAAGGGACTCTATAATCCTATTTCCATTCGATTTTACACACCCGAAGACACACTGCATTCTTTTTACATTGTCATTCCAGACCGATAATTTTGTTGATAGCACAGTAACTAGACTATGTGCTAGAAGAAGAGAAATCATGGTTCGATCCCTGGCAGGAGTAGGAGATTTCTGTCTTCTCCAAAGCGTTCAAACCAGCTATGGAACTCACCCAAATTTTAGTAAATGGATATCCAGTATAAAGTGGCCGGGGAGAGAGGAGGTGAAGCTAACCAATAATCTGCACCTAGTGTACTCAGTTAGGCACAGGGCTAACTTCATCTTGATTGCAGTTCGGAAAACTGTCAGGCATAAATCCAAAATAAATTATACCTATCAACAGACAAAGGGTGTGTCCATCGGGAATGACAATTTTAGTTGTACGCTATCATATAAACAGCCGCCAACATCTTATTCTTCTGATTAGGTTAAAACTTTGTGATGGCCGCTCCCAGATAATAGTTTTACAGTACGTGTAGTACACTAAATTAAAGAGACTTTTCTCTCCGATAGTGAATGGAAAGACAAGGAGTAACTGAAAAAGACGAAACAAAGCAATGTGGCCAAAACTAAGCATAACAGAATACACATCAAATAATTTTATCGACAACATTTTATGAACTATAAAGAATATTTTCACAATCTAAACCTGAATATTTAAAACACAATCACATTATTCATTTACAGGCAATTAATTCAGAGAATTGAAATACAGAAAAACCGGAACAAGATGATTTCAAAATAAATCAAGAAACCGAATTTACTTATTTTTTTTTTGGTTAACAATTGAACTGATTCAAAACAAACCGTTTTTCTTCTTATTCCGCACTGATTTATTGTACAGCGTATAGCGTCCGTCTAAAAATGGTCATGAATCTGATAACAGTGACACCGAAATTTCAAACCGTAATCATAAAATGAAATAATTCAACGAAATTTTATTGAGTTAAGCGCCCGTAAGCAAGCACCGTACCTAAGTTCCCTTCCTGCTACAAACAGCACACAAAAAAGCAACTCCACCGTGTTCACATTACGCGATAGTAAGTCACTCTAGCATAATCAAGAACGAGAATTTAAAGTGTACTGCAAATTAAAAACAAAAAAACTTCTTTTATAAATGTGTTCTTCACGATTTCATGTAACTCAGTGAACCTGAAACTGATTCACGGCCATACAAATACACAAATACACGTTTCCACTTAGACGATAACCGCTGTTCAGCAACTGAATTACATCGCGGACAGTAATCCAAAAAACCTGGTTCGTTTGCCATAGAAAGACTCTTTTTTTGTTGCGTCCATTGAATAGGCTAAGTGTTTATCAGCTAATTAATGCATGCATCATCTTCTTTACATATTAGTCTATAATATTTTCTTTACTACAACAAAATCAGTTCACTTCTGTCTTGTGTCTTTCATGGCCAGTAAATTAAATTTCTTTGCGCAGATAACTGTAGTTTCTACTCCCATATTTTTTGTTCACTTCATTTACGATAAGTTCTAATTACTGATAAATTTATTAGAAGGCACAATCTGTTAGAATAATTCGAATATTGGGTTTACCTGATAACAAATGATGCAAGATGCATACCAGATGGGGCGAATCTCTGATTCAGTAGAGACTTGGTAGCGAAATGTCAAGTTCAGTTCTGGGCGTGAGGAAGAATACTTCTCATATTGTTCTTGTTTTGCTGGTTTGTGTGGTGTGATCCCCTTATCTCCAGTTTTAAAACTATTTTAGTGAATGTGCAAAGCAATAAATTACGTAATGAAGAATTTATGCCCCCTCTTCTTATACTTTCTTCAACACTCGATACGATATTTACAGGCATAAAGACAACTAATTTCAATAGTATTTCAACAGCAAAATGGCAGTTAAATCACAAACTGATCACATTTTATCACTTTCTCGAAATACAAGCATGAAAATTCAAGGAGACATGAGGCACATAACCACATATTAAAAGGGAAGACAACATAAAGCACATTGACCCTTTAAAGCTCAGTGACACACTACGTACCGCCAGCTCTAACTACAAAAATAATGCATTTTGAATGCTGTGAATTTACGCATTCCGTAAATTTGTCACTACAAACAATCATTATTTCCGTACAAAATATTCATCGACTGGTCCTCCAAATGAAGCACAGTGGATTCTGCGAGGTAAGGGATGATTATGTTAAATGCAGATTAATTACCGTAAGGACGAATGGACAACACGTGGGAAATTCAGTGCAGTAGAATTTTTTGTACTCCCCCTTCCCCTCCCGCCCCCTCCCGCCCCGTAACAATGGTAGTAAATCTAGTGCCTCTCATTGCACATCCCGTTTCTTCTCTCCCTACACTATTTTTATTTTTCTTTAGACTTCCGACCAATAATCTCGACACAGGTTTTCATGGATTTTTTTGTGTCTTCAAGCGAAGGCCGAGATGGTTTCTAAGCTTCAAGTTGGTACTTCGTGCTTCTCATAAAGCCCTCCCCGATTCCAGTTCTTCAGAATTAGTCTCCGTTGTCTGAAGACTACAAAGTTATCTTTCCAAATTATTCACTTTAGCATTACACATTAAGTCAAATTTTCCAGGCCCTTATTTCAAGCCACTAATTCTAACCATTCCAGCTTCTTCATTTTCACTCCACAACTCTAAAAAGGAAAATCTGGCGATGCCTGATGACCTTCTAACACGGTGAAAACGGTGAAACTCTCCCCCCCCCTTCCCTAGCACAAAATAAAGTAACCCTTACTTCTCCCACAAATTGCACATTCGGCAACTTCCCTGATATTTCACACGCCACTCTTTTCATTAAACGTAAGAACGTTAATTAACACTAATTTATAAATCTGTGAACGTAAAAACAGTCACCATGAAAACAAAAAAGATTACATCAATATTGCAAAATCAGACATTTATATAACGTTTACTTTTCGTTTCTCCGAACTGACTGGAATTGTTTGCCAAGACAACGACAATGAGTAGGATATATAGCATACATCATTGCAATGTGAAGCTATCTGTGTTATTCGGAGCGCCTAGGAGAGGAGGTGTATAGTCGGAGATAGTCGAGGCACCTGCCTAATGGATGACTCTCCAGTGTAATAACCGAGAACACTAGATGGGAATACGTCTCAGCAAGAACTCCAACAGAAAGAGATAGGATTGCAGGGAGGAGGAAAGTGTCACACGCAAATACAAATTGAGGAGGCAAACTGGAAATGTAGTAGTATAAAGGGCTTACTTGCTATTCCTGCAACCAACAGGTTGGGTTTTGTGGCCATTTCTTCCCTATTCCGTAACTAGTTTTAACTACTATCGCTTCCCAGTGTGAATCTCTACTTCTCTGCCTTCCCAATCCTACAGGACAGTCTCTCAGTTTCCAGACACGTATACCACCAAGCATTCAAGCGCAGTGTGTCTTCTTCCCAACCAGGACTCTGATTGTTTTCTCTATGGAAGAACTTAGTACATTTGGAATGAATCTCTAACTGGCGAAACAAGCCCTAACTTCGTAATGACCACATTCAATGATAAATGTTATTAAGGAGAGACAATACAGTTTATTAAGTGTTTGATAACTACATGTCATGCAGTCCACATTAATATTTTACACAAACACCGGTCCTCCGCCCGGGATATGGCTACATTACTCATAATTATAAAAATATGTCTTGACTGAAACTTTAACAAACAAATGATAACAATAACAAAAGAAAAACTGCGGCTTATTCAAGTAATTTTCAATAAGGTATGGGAAGAGGATTCTAATGACAACCAAACGCTGCCATAATACTTACACTTTGTGGTAACAACCGTGGTTGCTATGCACACAGGAGTAGTTTGAGGGCCCCCCCAATAGTGACCACTATAAGAGCTTCATGTTACCGTAATGAATAAAACAGATCTTCAAAATTGTGGACTATTTATAAGACTCAGAAGAGTAACGTTTTGTTTAAAGGCTCGTTTCAACATGCTACCAATGACTCGGACTGTATTGGGACGAATGAAATAGAGCATCTGTTAGGTACATGAAAAGGTACTTATACAAAGTAAAATATAAGTCCTTCACTATCGCCAATATGTGTAAATAACAGACTAGCTAATGTGGACGGGATTACTATCGCGATTACGCACAGACAATCAGTAGGCATTCCGCAGAAACATGTACGATATGGAATGACTGAGTCTCACATACATTATTATTATTATTATTGTTATTGTATGTTTCACCATTACATAGGCTATTTAAAATTATATACCTTAAAGTATGTTTCTACGGTACATAATGTTACAGCTATTCTCTGCATGCGATATATAGTGCACGTAAATTTGATGTTTGTGTGACCGTGCATCACTGATAGAATAATAGGAACAGCCAACTAGATGCAACAATAACAAGTTTTTATTGATAATCACAATCAGCTCAACATGTTTCGGGCGATAATTTCGCCCATCCTCAAGAGCACTAGACTGTAGTTACAGCTTGTGGATAATGCACTGATGATGCTGCCTGCTGGCAGCTGTAAACACGGTATAGTACTTCTGAGGATGGGCGAAATTATCGCCCGAAACACGTTGAGCTGATTGTAATTATCAATAAAAATTTGTTATTGTTGCATTTAGTTGGCTGTTTATATTATAATACACGTACTTGTGCTTCCCATGATAAAAATGTACTTTTACATTTGTACTCTTTTAAGTATGTGCGCAGTGCACAATATGGTTGTTTTCTGCAGTTTATCTGTCAACGTGCGATTTTCAGAAGTTGTATGAAGGATTTTGATATGCTTCCAGTTGCTCCTGTTACTACTGGTATCAGTTTTGTTATTACATCACACACACACACGCTGTATTACTATTGTAAGGTCTTTGTATTTAAGATTATTTGGACTTAACTTCGTCATCTGCTGTAACTTGAATCTCTGTTAGAAGTTAAAACGATCGTTTTTCATAATAACGGACTTTGATGTCCGGCTTATTGTCAGGGAAGGTTTTGTTGGTCTTCATTTGCTGAAACCATAATATATTTAGCATATTTTTGCTACTTGTTTCTTGTGACATTGGTAAATGCTCGTACTAGTGTTCCTTGTCTAATTCTGCCCTACCTTCCTCTATATGTTAAAGTGTGTCCGAAAAGAATTTCATGTCGCTTTATGTATTGTTCTTTTGTCAGTATGGGGCACTCTAACATAATGTGATCTATTGTGTCGCCATAATTTTGACATACTCTGCGCTCGCTGCTCCGGTTTTCAACACCTTTGCTGCATACTATTCGGTTTGTAGCGTCCGATCTTGTGCTGCTATTGTCAATCTTGCAGTTTCTGCTTTCGTATCTCTCCTCGACAGTAACAGAAACGTATCTTGTTCACCAATAAGCTCTCTGCCTACCTACAATGCTAATATAACATCCACGTATTACTTTTCATTTCCATTTTTCCTTTAAGAACCCTCCTTTTTTTCGACCAGTTGTTTGACATCCCTTACAATGTCACTGCTTTAAGCTGTTTGGTTTAATTCTACTACAAATTTTGCTAATATTTTATTTGTTGAATTGTTACTTGGTCGCTTGTTTTCGTTGCTTTATTCGCGAACTGGTCTCCTTTCATTTCGTGTTCAGACATTCTGTAATATTGATTATCCATGCTTTATAAGTCGCTTCAATCTGTAACAAGCTCCTTCCTCTTTCTATCCTTTTTACATGTAACCTATCTGTGTCAGCTTTCCAGTAAATCATTTCACAAAATGTTAGAATCTTCTTAGTTTTCCTGTCGATTTTTTTATTTCCTCTATTCGGCAACTAATTATCCCAACTCGTTTCTTAATACTGGGGCGGCTAATGATCCAATTGCTGCAATTTTATTCTTTGCATTGAACCCGGATTTCAAAATCGTTCTACATCTCCAAGAGTATCCCTTTTTTCAGTCTTCCTTTAATTTTCTGATTTTATACAACTTCAGCTTTCTCGGTCCCAAGGAACGTGTATTTTTTTCCACTGTACAACCCGTCGTATTTCTCTGTTGCTATCAAGTATTAAATTTTGCAAGTAAACAAAGTTTCTCTACTGATTACAGCCCTTGCATGCTTGTGAAGTCCGAATTTCATATACATACCATTACCGAAGTTTGTAACTGTTTCAGCTCTTCCTCTCTTTAGTTATCGAATTCGTATCATTCACTTGCAATACAAAACTTTTGCTTGTGTTATGTGCTACCCACATCCCGTGTTTTACTATTTTTATTACCATTATTATTAACAGGTAAAGCAATCCCATTACAGGCCTGGATAGGCCCTGAGGGTTCCAGGAGGTTGAGTCTCCCAGATTTCAAGACATTCGGCACATGAAGGTGGTAAGGTTGTCAGCCCTATGCACCGGCCGCCTTCCCCCCCCCTGCAGGAAATATTCCTGGTACTCATTTCTGTTAGAGACTGAGTAAATTCCAGGGCCATAGTACGGCCAGAAGGATTGTCTATGAAATATTCCAATGACAACATCGGGAATCGAACTCGCGACCTTTCAGCTTGTAGCGCAGTGCCTCAACCAGCTACGCCACCGCCATATTCTCAGAATTCTTGGTACCAGCATTTAAAGCAGGAAGATATTCCCATCCCCCCCTTTTTTTTTAAAGAGATCTGTTACATAATAAAGGAGATTTACTTAGCAATGTTGTAGCAACTTCTATAGTTTAATTCTTTCATATAAAATCAATCTTACAGAAAAAGAAGACAACAAATTTAAAACATAAAATAATCAGATACATAATCTTAACAACAATGATGTTTCCACCGAATGACTGCTGAGAATCGAGTCTTATGGGGTATTGGACCGTGTGGTTCATTAAATTCTTCTCGACGTTTCGAACAGACTTACCACCCTCATCTTTAGGGTTATAGGTCAATCATAACCCCAAAGATGAAGACGATAAGTTCCTTCAAATGTCGAGACACCATTACCTAACCACACATCGCAACAACCCAGAAGACCTGCATCCTCAATGCGATAACAGTTTTGCAACATATAAATCCTTCAGCGGTGTGTCCTTTCCAAAGAGTAATGTGCGGCATGCTGCCCGCGTAACCTCGGCCATATCTTTCGTTGTGGTAGTCTTGTTTCTCTCTTTCGCTTGTTACACGTGCGATTAGACGTCTAGCTGCGCTATGGGCTGCATGACCAGCAGGAGGGAGTTTAAGTGAACGCTGCTCAGAAAGAACACTGCCTTCTCATTGTGTGAGTGCGTGCAGGCGTCTCTCTCTCTCTCTCTCACACACACACACACACACACATACAAACACCCGCTTAAAACGGCAAGATATGGCTGTGACTGTACCACAACACTGCACTTTAGCATATGCGCTATACAAATTGTATATAACATGAAATTCTCGAAAAAACAACTTTTACATGTGTTCTCTTTCCTTTCTTTTAAGAGAGAAAGAAAGTCACGTTTTCCATTTTAGGGGTATGGTAGCACAACACAGGGAGGTCTAGTTTTATCCCAGAGTTACGTTCCGCAAAACGTCGCGCCAATCGAACACAAAACTCCCATTTAAAACAATGTATTTCCAAGGGGTTTGGGGATTGACAGCCTCATCTCATATAGTGTATGACTCTACTACAAGTAGACTAGCAGTCTTGTAGAATATATATATATATACTGTACATATAAATTTCTATAAGGTATACGTACATTCTGTACAATACATTTGTTCCTAATGCAATAAAAATACAAGAGACTCACATCCATAGTGTTCGGTGCGGTTCATTCCGATAACACTGCAGTAGTCTTGCGGGTCACGCTGGTGTAAAGCAAGTAGAGGATGTGGACGAAGTGCCAGGCGGTCACTAAAAGACTCATCGTGGTTGAGGCGGACATATTTTTTTAAAAATAAGAGACTACGAAATAATACAGTAAATACCTGCACTTCCGTACATCTGTAGTGCACAAAATGCGTAAAATGACCGCGAGTCGTTAAAACTGTGTTATACAGCCGCAAGCAAAATAAGGTTGTTTGGACTTCATCATTTGCTGTTTGCTTTTGAAACGGTAAGCAATTTCTGGGTGCGCGAGTTGATAAATTAATCATGATGTTCAAACTGCAGTAGTTTCTATGAGGACAGGAAAACCGTCTTTGTTTTTCAGCGGATATCATTATCGAATTCATGGTAAAAATTCGAAGTTTATAAAGTTGGGCTTTATGTTAAAGACAAAAGAGGTAAGTGCAAAGGCAAACTGGAAGCTAATTTACAGTATGAAATGGTTTGTAAAACGGACCACAATTGGTTCAAACACTAACTGGAATAGAGGTTCAAGTAAACGTGAATAACGGCGAAAAACGAGCCAGGAGAGACTTGTCCGTGTCTCTACGTGCAGTTTGTAAGGAAGAATTCTTGTTCATGCGAAAGGGTATAACATGAGAACTGAGATAACAAAATACAATAATGTGCAGACTCGACCGTGTCAAGAACGGCGAAAAAGTCTGGGTACTGAGGAAAATCCGGAAGACAGGTCGCAATTGTATTTTCGCAAGAAGTTTTACGTCTGGCACATAACTCCAGCT
>Ga0136643_10007367_pt1 | contig 15910 bp, 5 predicted proteins | sample TergutLab28metaG_FD_96883 | JGI IMG/M metagenome (GOLD analysis project Ga0136643, IMG submission 96883) | Labiotermes labralis P1 segment gut microbial communities from Petit-Saut dam, French Guiana - Lab288 P1 (version 3) (version 3) | ecosystem: Host-associated > Arthropoda: Insects >... | reverse complement strand
TAGGCTCAACATGTTTCTGGCATTACTATGCCCATCATCAGGAGCTCGCGACTATGATGTTGATTACCACATTGGTCGTTTCGTTCTTGGTTTGCTGTATGTTGGAGGTTAGGTGCGGTTAGGCTGGACACCACTCAACATACATCAAGCCAAGAACGAAACGACCAATGTGATAATCAACATCATAGTCGCGAGCTCCTGATGACGGGCATAGTAATGCCAGAAACATGTTGAGCCTATAAGAAGTACAATAAAATAGTAAGTGGCATCTAGTTGGATTTTTATTCTTCAGTTATTCTGTATAAATCCAACTAGATGCCACTTATTATTTTCTACATGCAACGTAGTAGCCTGTCATCAGTGCCTATCTGAGGCCCTGATACTAAGAGATTCTTCCACCACACTCCTATAAAACAGGCAGAATATTGATAACCTCATCCCCGTAGACGGTACATAGAGAGGAACTTCGAACTTCGTCTTGTACGAAAACACAATTTTTGACTTATGCTTCAAAGACGAATAAACGACATGACATTTTAGGGTAACGGGATTTATTGTGTGCTATGCGAGACTTGGGGGTTGTCAAAGCGGTGAATATTCAGGTTAACCGTCTGTTGGGATGTGACATGTTGTAGTTTGGTAGACAGGTATTAACATCTCGAAGGAAATTGCTGCCTGTAACCCTGGGGGGTACGATGATCAACCGAATTGTTAAAACTACATTTTCTCTCAGATAGTTTCAAAAAAGGATAATATTTTGTCTGAGGTCACCAAGTTATTAAAGTAATAATTGGAGAAACGTTACAATGATTGGATGCGACAGGAAAAAAACGGCTACGTAGGAAAAAAGTTCTGTTGTGAAGTTGACGGCAAAAGGACTTTCCGAGAAGTTAATGCACCAGTCCACAGAACTAGGTGGCCTCACGCGAACATGACGATTAGGTCGTTGTGGATTGAAACAGTGTTGCAATTTTGCAAAGGCAATGGTCAAATGCCTTTAACGCAATAAGACAGAAACGAAAATATCTGCGTCATTCTATTGACTGTGAGAAAATGGACGTTACTTAATAACCGAATTTTAGGGTGGAAATTTGAGATACTTGTTGTCGTTTTTAGTTTTTTGTTGTTTATATGGTTGTTGTTGTTGTTGTTGTTGCTGCTGCTGCTGGTGGTGGTGGTGGTGGTAACACTGACATTGATTGCATTCATACTGCAGTCTGTAGGTTCACTTCATTTTCCTCTAAGATTTTTGATGTTAGTACCGCCAGTTGCATACTGCAAAAACACATTTCAATCCAACCCAGTGCTGACTGTGTGTACCACATAGCCTATTGATATGTTTGTATAACTCTTACAGTAAACAACAACAACAACAACAACAACTGTTACTCTGTTGCCATAATAGCAAGTTGGTCAACGAAATGGAGACTCTTGAGTATTTAATATGTGGAAAAACACGATGTTTAGGTACCTACCTTTCTAACTACTGTAACGGGTAGGCTTTTGGGGTCACAATACTTTTTGTGTCACCAGCTTCTATTTCTCCGGATTTACACGAACATAATTTTTAATGTGCTACAATTAAAAATACTGTGGCGGACGCGCTATCGTTTCAAAACATTAACACTATTTCCCTGTAAAGTCCGAAATTGCGGTGTAACAAGAGATCTTGCAACAAAAGTAACTTCTCTTAAGATAATGTTTTACTACCGTGCACATTAGCAAGCTGGGGTGCGTTTGATTTTGAGCTTGCAGTTTGATGGCGACAGCTTATTGAAGTATGCGAACTGTAGCACGGGAATGATCAACTGCCATGTCTACGAAGACGCATTGTGTAAGAAATGACGGTGTGTAGGTCCGTAGGTCGAAGGCATGAAATTTTAAGGTAACGTCCGTTAAATATAACGTAGGAGAAACAGAGTGTTTAAGTAGTAAATTATTCATGAACGTAAAATAAAACGGCAGCGATAATACAGGTTGAGTTGTAACAGTAGAAATGTATGCAGCAGGAAGATTTCTGTCAGCCCTCCTCGGAAGAGCTTATATGTTATGTGAACTAGGTGCTTCTAGCGGTTCAGCTGTATCCTAACTTAGAAGACAGGGCTGTTCGTGTTGTGTGCATTTCTCCATGACTAATCTCACTGACACTTGTCCACTTCTGTTTGACGTGTTCAGTGGGTCCCAATCGATGTGAATACCCTTGTGTAGGACGGCGTCTGTAAGTGACATGCTGTTCTGCAGCGTAGGGCATGTGACCCGATGTCACAACACAAACACTGGACCTGCATTAATGAAGGAACCTTTAACCATTATGCGCGGAATTTCCTGCCTTCCATTTGCTATTACTTTTTCGTGTAATACACAGACATTCTATCCTGTGACGGTTGCTTGTTGAGGCGCCATAGTTGTGCTGGTCGTGTTTCCGTTCTCAAAAGCTGTAGGTATTTGGTTAACTTATATTGCGAACACATATATGAGGCTCGAAATTATTCTAAATCCGTTACTGTAATAGTAATAAATCGTATTCTTCACAGAATTTCTTAAGTAGTAAAATAAAAAATGAAATAATGCTTTTTTGATTACTGCGTTAACTTTGTCGCGTGTCAGCATAATAAAACAATCTGATGAATCCTATTTCAAAACATGTTTAAAAAGAATATTTATTCGTCCTTACAGTGCTATTAGCGCTTTTAGTATCAAAGTTACATCGTTTGTGTAGAAAATTTTGTTAAACTGTGATTAACCCTTAACCCGCTAACGTGGAAAATATGGTGAGCTCCTAATAATGCCAGCAGATGGCAGATGGGATTTAATTCGGCGTTTAAAGGGTTAAAATCATAGGGACACAAGTACATTCTGTGGGAATGATTTGAAGTTTTCTACCTTTAAATTGGCTGTACATCCTATGTTAGGATTTAAAGGGCAAATCGAGTAAAATAATAATTCCACAATATCAGTTATAGTTGAGGATTATTTTATCACCTGAATTTACATATTTAACCATTGTTTATTTAACGAATGTGTGAATAACGCAGACCAGAACTGTCGAATGGGAGAATGATGGGCGAATAATAACTTGTAAATGATGTATAACGAATTGCCCGTAACCTTACTTTATGTCTATCCCGAAATTCTTGTGGAGCTACTAAGGAGTACCTGAGTCACGACAACCGGGTACTTGGCACAGATTAGAGAGTTTCCGTTTAAGAGGAACTTTATTGTTGACAGCGATGGGACATGAATATGTCGTATTGGTACGGATTCGTCACAGATAAACTGGCCTAATATTTTGTACTTAAGGTTATACAGGGTTAATCGAAATGATTGTCGGGGTTTTAACAACTGCCACCTCGTTCTCCAGATGCAACCCCATATGATTTCTTTCTGTGGGGTTGCGTCAAGGATCAGGTTTATGTTCCTCCTCTTCCCTCAAATATCCCGGAACTGACGGTACGAATCAGAACCGCCATTGAAACCATCACCGCTGACGTCCTACAAACAGTTTGGAACGAACTCGATTATCGTGTTGATGTTTGTAGAATCACAAAGGGTGAACATATAGAGCACCAGTAAGGTATGTAACAACAACTTGGAGTGTTGTTCTATTAAATAACAAAACACATATACTCCTATCTCAAGTGTATTGTGCATGACAAGTTGTTAAAACCCCGACATTCATTTCGAATAACCCTGTGTTGTGTTATTTGAGGGTATTTGTAGTTTGAAGTTTACTTAGATCCATAAATCCAATCATATGAAGCTCACAAGAAACGTTCAGTGCCTCTGTTACAAATACCAATTTCGTTAAAGCAAACAGTTTTTTTTCCCATAGTCGCAGGTAACCAACAAATGCGCTCTATGAGTAGGTGGTACAGTACATGTTCTGCATTGTAACAGTGTAGCTTTAAATGACTAAATAAATTTCATTGTCGCTTTCTGTCAGCTGGGTATATGATGGCATTGAGAAATTATTGGCATTTTTCAGTCGCAAAGAAAATTTCGATTGATGTGGAACCAAACGTTATTTCGTGTAATATGCATATTATACTTGTCAATAGAATGTCCCAAAATAACACCCCGAGGCGGAAACAAAGGAAAAAAGGAAGGCTACTGGATAGGACGGAAAGAGTAAGTGCAAATGTGTCCTCACAGTGTTATGAAAGTATTGCAGCAAGGCCTTTGAGCATGATTCCGTAGCCAGGGAAAAGATTTTAATGTCTATAACATGAGCAGGGTATGAAGATGTTGGCCTCAGTGAATTGGTAGATAAATAAAAATACTGAAATATGTAATGTCTTATACATATCTGGATTTTTTACGCACTTTGCCTAATTATGTTGCGAATTCTTTTCCTTAGAAAAGGGGCAGAAAGTTAACTCCGTCTCCATAATTTAAGATTATGGCCAGGGCCGCCAAAAGCGCGCTAGGACGTGGGTGAGAAAAGATTTTGGTTCCCCTTCCTTACCCCCCCCCCCAATCCAGAAAGGGCGGAACAGAATCTTTACAGTAAATCGGAAAGACTGCCTCTGTGTTGCAGAGTAACTTGCGCTTTGTGTGAAAGGGTTAATTTGTGCAAGTGACAAATAATGGTACCAGCCAGAAAGACAGAAATATATACAAAACAGTCGAGCCCGGGCCCACTTCCTCACCGCCCGGTGCCGGTAATTTGTACCGTCTTACGTCCTCTCCCCCTCTCGCCTCAAATTCCATAAGGCTGGCACAATGTTCCTGCGAAACTTTGCACCTTTTGCTGGGCTGCGCAACGTTACATGTAAGATGCTTCATGATCCTAAACCTTAGCGTGCTGACAACCTCAAGTTCCGTACAGTAATCAAGCTAGCCAACTGCAAACGACAGTCTAGTTCCGAGAAACAGGCTTGATTTATATTTCTCAGTTCGCGTAATACATTGTTCAGTCAAGTTGAATATTTTGATGGAGAACGTGATCAATCTCGCACGTATAGCTACTACTGTTTCTACGTAGGGCCCTTGCAGCCGGATTGCTGTGTATTTACAGCATTTACGGTCGCCAGGAGTAGACAGTGACGCTCAGTCTCCCTTCACCTTCCACATCCTGACGTCAACTCTAGGAGATCAGATTCTGTGAAAAAGTTTAATCTTACCGAATTCAGACCTACTGATCTTCTCTTGTGAAAATAAAGCAAAAATAACACACAGGATGTTCATATGTACCGCGAATGTTAGAAAGAACGTATAACAGTTTTTAAAAAGACCAACAAATGCACTTGGATGTATGAATGTAATTTCATTACATAGTAACCACGGACATGTTTCGGCCACTCATGTGGTCGTCTACAGGGTGGCGAGAACAAGAATACAAATACAGTTATATTTTGTCGACCACCCTGTAGACAGCCACATGAGTGAGTCGTTTTAAAAACTGTCATACACCTGATTAATGCACGGAACATGTAACATACAAAATAGTTTAAAAAGGAACTTAAAGACATTGTAGTGAATTATTTTACGACACTATCAGACTGTGTAGCGTAGATTGTGGTGTGGTTTGTGAATGAAAAATTGGGGAAGATTTGAAAGGAAGTAGGCGTAGACGAAGAGAAATTTGCTGGCTTTTGCCTCGAGGAAATAAATAAATCTGGCCACATCCGGTGTCCAGGCCTGGACATGAAGTGGCAAACTCCCGAATATGGAGCATCACCCCGTATGCCAAATTGCTCGCTCAGAACTAAATTGAAGAGTGCGTTAATTGAGGCTTCATTTTTTTTTATCATTATAGGCGTAAATGCGGTTTCCTTCTTTCTGAACAGTAAAATACAATAAAACCATTGTCCACAGCGAGTCAACAACAGACCTACGGAAGTGTAAAAGAAATGCTGAATACAGACATTGACATATTCACAAAAAGATGATAAAGTAAGATGGCGAGACTGTCTTGAATTTCTTTAATGAGGTGTAACTCACGAACTGTGCTTTACGGTCAGAAGAGCATAAAAGATACTGCGCGTCATATTCTTCATCATCTTATGACAGTCGGAGAAAATGCTGTTCAAGAAAAACGTTTTGAAGTCATGTCGATCGGATATTAACAATGAATCCTTTTAAATATATAAATGAGAAGAGATAATCTTCAGCACACGTAAGCAAAGAAACCAAAGCGTACATCCAATTAGTGTATTTCACATTCAGAGGACCGTGCATCGTGATATATTCTTATAATGAAAGACAACGAGATGCACTACTTCTCATATTTATTTGATAAAGTACTCTACATGTTTCGGACATGTCTACTGTCCATCATCAGGAGTATCTCAATACTGTTGGCGTCTGCTATCAGATGCCAACAGAACTAGCATGACAAATACCGTACAGTGTTGAGATACTCCTGATGATGGACAGTGAACATATTCGAAACATGTAGAATACTTTATCAAATAAATATGAGAAATGGTGGATCTCGTTCACTGTCATTATAAGAATCCAACTAGTGATTTGTCACAATTTCATGCCACACACACAAAACAGAGGTTTTAATCCTCTATACTTACTGCTTTGCCATGGCTGTAAATCAGGAGTCGATATCAGTGTCGAACAGGTTCTGAAGGCCAATCACTTTATTAATGCAAGCTATTTTTATCTTAATGTTACAACAGTGTAGGTCTGTGTCTGTCTGTCGACAGAACGTGAAACGGATAAGATTAAAGCCGTAAGGACACGTTAAATTGTTCAGATGTGTTTCGTAAGGTGCAGTTTACGATCAGAAACTTTAAGCGTGTCGCTGGCCTTCTTTTGGGTTTCTGCACCGCGTCATTGTCCAGAAACCCAAACAAAGACCAACAGTTGATACACAATCGCCATGAGAGAGGTGAAAACACACCAGCAGGTTTATGTCGGGAACAACTTGATGTCGGTATTTGATACTTCACATAAAAGTGTTATTCGGTAACATCTGTGATTCCTATATGTCCGTTCTTCTGGGGTGTTAAATAGCGTTGGTCCCGAAACGCCGACGATTAAATACTAGTCTGCCCTTCGTAACATCCCAGAAGAGCGAAGATCTCATTTACACCGTTTACAGAGCGGCCTAAGCCCGAAATCTCGCGTCTGTGATTGCTGCAGCGATAATTCTGGAACCGTTCGTGAGGTACTCGGGATAACTTAATATGGTGATTCGGGTTTGACGACTGGGGAATGATGTTTCGACTTGTGACAGTCATCATCAGGCTGATCTAAGAACCTGATGATGACTGTCACAAGTCGAAACATGTCGCAGTAATGTTCTACTTTAAATATTAGTTGTGTTGACGGAAACATCTTGTAATAAAGTAAATATTCAGATAACACAACGGAATGACTTCATTCAAATAAGACAATGGAGTTTTATTATACTTAAACCCACAAAGAATCCTTATATCTAAAGCAGTGGCAAACTTTTTAGTTTATTATGTCACCTCCTTTGCGTGTCTTGAAGGCATACGGGGGTATGGAGGTATAGTTCCAATAATTTTTGAACGGAGTAACAAATGGCATTTAACGGTCTGCTTCGGGCCCCCTGCATTCATTACGGTGTGTGTGTGTGTGTGTGTGTGTGTGTGTGTGTGTGGCGACAAATTGACTAGAGCAGTTCTTGTGGTGGAACTTGTAAGGTTGTCCAGTTATTGTTACTTAACCGACATACGGAAGTTAAGAGTCGTGTATAGAATAGCAGTTGGTGACAGTGTGCGATATACTGTAGTGAGCAATGCACTTAAAGAACTCACGTGCCCGAACTGGAAACTTTATATGCAACAATAGCACGATCGTAGCCACTAGTGACGCCAGCGTCATCTCATAGAACTGACTCATTTGTTCGTCTGTCTAAGACATTTCCATGACAGAGGACGGTTGTAATGTGTTTCAAATGTGTATGTTGGCAGCACGCCATTAGGGGCGCGTGCTTTATGGCAGACCTTGAAGTAAATACTTGCTGTAGACATGCATATTCATCCATGTGTGCCGCAAGAACACAATACATCTTCTCCCGTTCTCTTGCATGCAAAACATCGTATCACTGAAGTACTGCAGCCTGGTGATGGTAAAACAGCACTTCACAATAAATGTAAACATCTTTTGAGAGCGGCTTCATCTCTTCTAACCTAAACTGACCGGAAAACGGCATAAAACATTGTGTTTTCAGCCATCGGTAAGCAAGAAGGCCGAGCAAGCTTCCTTAAAAGATAGTTTCTTTCTTGCCCCGCTCGAATCTCGGTTGGACACCGGTCATCGTGTTTGAGATCTTGGTGGCTTTCCTCAGTTCCTCCAAGTAGGGCAATACTCCAATCTGACAGTGGCCTTCCACAGCCTCTCAAGTTTAGCACTGAAGAATCATCCAGTCATTCGACGCTATATAATCCGTGACACTAGGAGCGTCTATACATAAACTTTGCTACAACATAGTAACGTGGAAAGAGCTATGATAACTCAGTCAGTATAGTGAATAGGTTACGGGCTGTACACCTCAGGAATTGGGTAGGTTCCAGTAAGCAGCAGAAATATTATTTTTTTCACACATTTTGTGTCGGGTCTGATGACCATTTATGCTCAGTCCAGTTGACACCTTTATTCTTTTTCCTCGGAAAAAGAGGCCGGGGCCTGAAGCTGTTCGCTGAAATTCAAATACAGAGTAAAAGCAGGTTTGGAGCCGTACCTTAACTCCATTATGTCTCTTCGTGAGGTAATGACTAATGAGGAACATGGTTGACGTCCTTCGTCACTTCGTTAGTGACACATTTGACACCGATGTGTCGATATGTCGTTACTTTTACTTCCTGTTAAACTTCCCCTAGTTTTGCCTGATCGTCGAGGTGACCATAATGAAACTTTATAAAACGCGTGTCTTGAGTGTTGCAACACAGTCGGACAGTGTTTTGAAACCATTTGACGTGGTGAAAAGTTAACGTTTGGGAAGGCATTCCCTGAAGATGGCGTCTACGAGTGCCGAAACGCTTCGGAGTATTGGTCAAACCGCGTGACTTGGTGTATGAAAGATGGTGCATTAAGTGAAGGTTTAGTGAAGGCGAAATAAGTAAGAACATAATGCGCGGTATGCGCATTATTAAGATCCGCTCACTAATGGCACTTCATTGTGGGAATTTCTGTCTCTACACAACCTTCACAATCGCCTTCTTATAACTTGCGATAGTAGGCCACGATAAATTATGAAGGCGCGGTGACATTTCACTGCATTTTTCTAATGCCCAATTTAATTAAAATCTGTTCTCCCATTCACATATAATTAGAAAGGGGAACAAAATTCCAGGAAGATATCATGCGTTTCATCCACAAGGAAATAAGTAATGTTATAGCACTAGATAATAAGGTGATAGGTCGGTATGTGTTCGAAACTTTGGATATTTGTGTCTGACGTCTGACAGAAGACTTGCTGTAGTTCGTAAGGTAAAGTAATCCCATTACAAGCCTGGAAAAGCCCAGAGGCTTTCTGAAGGTTGAGACTCCCAGATTTCCAGACAGTCGGCACATGACGTTGGTAAGGATGTCAGCCCTACCCCCCAAGGAAATATTCCTGGTACTCATTTCTGTTAGAGGCTGAGTCAACCCCAGGGCCATAGGTTGGCCGGAAGTATTATACAAATGAAAAATTCCATTGACACCGTCGGGAATCGAAGCCGCGATCTTCCGGTTTGTAGCGCAGTGCCTCAACCAACTACGCCACCGCGTGCCCCGCTGTAGTCCGTAATGTGTCATTCTACTTCATTTTCCGATAACGTTAAAGCACAACTTTTTACGACAATTTCTTTTACGTTTTTTATGGTTATGTTTCTGATCTGAACGGCCATTTTGTGTTATTTTCTCATACATTCTTATATTTCTGGATCCTCAAGAGAAGAAAATCTTTCCTTTGTTCGCATTTATCTACTGCAGACGTTCCTTGAGTGAGTTCCGGTCTGTGTGTTGTTGGATAGGGGAGGTGGAGGGATGGAAAGGAAATGGATACGGTCTGGAATAATGCGAAATGCTTGAGCAGGATAAAGTGATTCCGGCAAAAAAGAAATCTATCCAATGAATTCTCTAGAAGTTTTAATAGGCTTATGTTGCACGAATATCTACATGTAGTTCGCGAAGAATACTTTCATATTTCCGTTGTAATAAGATGAGAGGATCGTGGTGGTTTCCGGGATTACAGAAAGAAATTGGCGTTGGTCTGTTTTAAGAGAGGAATATGGTAATGACCCGAGGCACAACAAGTAAGTAAACAGTTTTAAACTTGGCCGGTACAATTCACACAATGATAGGCTTGTACATGTCCTGTGAAATGTTCCTTGATTTGAAAGAAGAATCTAGATTAAGGGGGTGAAAGGTTTGAAGGAAAACCTCGGTTACAGAAACGAAGGTCGCGTGGGTTATCAGGGGTTAAGGGAACAGTGACCTTGGTTACTGACCGTGAAACAAGCCGAGGTTACCCGTTCCTTCACTAACAAAATAGACACACTTAGATGTGTTCAAAAGCAAAGTGAACATACAACAAAATATTTTCGTGTAATGAAGTACAGCTGTGGTTATGTGGCGGATAGCTGGTTATGTGGCGGATAGCTGGTTATGTGGCGGATAGCTGGGTATGTGGCGGATAGCTGGTTATGTGGCGGATAGCTTGTTATGTGGCGGATAGCTGGTTTCGTATGCCGTTACCACCCTGCCGCCAGTAAATGTGGATTTCTGATGCGGAAACCCGTCTTTTTTTCCATGATTGCACAAATTAAAACCGCGGATACGTGAAACCAAATAATGTGGTAGGTAAAACTGGATATGAATTCAAAACCGCAGGTGGCTGGGGAATGCTATGATGCTCGGCTGAATAATTCATTTTGTATAATCTGAGTTTTATATTGGTTAAATAGTCGGGTTTTTTGCTGTGTGATCAGCTAGCTTATTACGAGGTTTGGTTACGTAACGTATTATTTCAACAAAATGAACCAGTTTAAAGCACATCGTTTGCTGTGTACATGACATACATTTATACCACTTCGCTTTACATAGAGACTCTTCGTATGTTTGTTCCGTTAGATTCTCGCAGTAAATAGTGATTACTTGAGGTCTTCGCTCTTCTGAGATGTTGTGCAACTTTGGTTAGTTTCCGGCGTTTTAGTCCCATCTTCAAGGGTCAAAGCCTCGTGACGTCCTAGGAAAGCGAAAGCCGAGTCTCTAGGAGAGAGGGACTCAGTGTCTGAGTGTTTTACACATTAATTTTACACAACAAATTATTGGTTAATGTGACGTTAACAGACAAATGCCTCTTTTTTGTAACCAACATAAACTCTTAAAATGTTTTTCAGTTTACGTTATAGACATAATATAGGCCTTTACAAAATGCATGTTCTGCTTTACAGAGAACACCGCGATCTTTGTTACGAATACCAACCGGTTAACCCTGTTTAGAGAAATAGGTGCTATTTGTTGTAAGAATTATACGGAACGTATGAACATATTGTGGCTAAATGAGAACTTTCTTAATGCTTTGATTAACTTATGTAATATAAAATCATCGCTGACCTTCGAAAGTTTAAATATCTACTGTGGGACTGTTGCAATGTATTTATTGCTAACGTAAATTTTTATGTATTCCATTATAGCTGAATTACAAACAAGTCACTACACCACCCGATATCATTGCTGAGTATCCACCTCGCTTTGTTAGCCTCTGTTCTCTGTCGTGTGTAAACAGTGACTGCAATTTAATAACCCTGACTTGAACTAGTACAATGTAATTATACACCAAATAGTTTGTATGATGTCAGTCATAAAGCAAGTTTATGGTGGATACATTTTTGTTTATCTGTTTTCATCTCTGCCAGTAACAGTTCAGCTGCGCGGCTATGACACAACTTTCCCACACTGCCCCCTCCACAAGTGAGACATACTGCAGAACGCCGGACGCGCTTGTCTGTTAACTGTTGACAGACCTCCTGCATTATCAGCTGTTGTGTCGCAACCTTTTTTCCACCTCATCATGCTGTATGTGGCTACCATGATTTTCCTCGGGCCGGAATAACGTTAGTATAGCGAATTGCTACGAGGTGGACAGTAGAGGGATCGATTCCCGGTGTCGGTGAGGTCTTCCGTAACCGTTCAGACCGGCCCTGGAACCCATCCAACCTCCTGTACAAGGGGTTCTAGGTCTCTTTCCCCAGGGTAAAGCGGCCGGGGTGTAGAGTTGACCACCCAACCCATCTAATGCAGAGGTTAAAGAGCGAAAGTACGAAGCTATGTAGCTACGCCTTATCCCTTAAGTGGACCGTCATGGTCTATTCTAGGGCGACCTTACCAGGAACTTCCTTCGTTCTTGGAAACAGATGATAATCGCCGGCGGCGAATTGCCCAGTTGGAACCATAATTAGTGTAGGTTTTTGGTAATGGAATTATACAACAGGTGTATTTATTTTCTGGCCGGCCGATCTATATTTCAGTGCATTCTGTTCCATAACACACAGTGGTGACACCACACGTCATTTCATAGCGAACTACTGACCATATATATTTACTATGAAAGCGAAGGCCTTCTGAGATACGATGTCACGTGCAGTGATAATGAACAGTGAAACTGTTATTGGCCAACCCTGAAGACGATAGCGTCAGTCTCTCTGACACGTCTTTAACTAACAACCAACACGGCGTCACAAGCCAGAAGACTTTACATCAACAGCACTATGGGTGTCTCAGATCATCCATTTGGGTTCGAAGTCGACAGAATATATGTTTGCGTGTAACGTTGCAAGTGTGCGTGGAGTGACGGTGAGAACAGCGAATACACGTGTTGCCGTGACCGGAGTGAAGCGTATGGTACGAAAAGTGGAGCACAGAAGTGCGTACTTCTGAATCGAATTAATACATTTTGAACTGCAATCCTATGTGCCGGTGCGCGTTATCTGATTTACCGACTGACCGCCAGGGACACAGTTGACATCCATTGGTCCCCGTAAGACACCGAGGGTCGACAGTGTTGCATGTAGCAGCGACTGTACACAGTAGATATGGGGAGTATTACGTCATGGCCCGTAGTTAATAATAATAATAATAATATATTTAACTGCAAATGGGCTGTCGCCCATATGTAAATATACAATGATGTATCAAACACAAGAAAACTTTATTATGCTTATTATTGTATTAGGGCGACGTGTTTCGATTCTTATAGAATCATCTTCAGACCCTTCTAAGATACAGGTCCTTACTTAGCAATGTTTAAAAATGAGCTGTGGGATCCCAAACGCTTACATTCTTGATATAATTATGTATAAAATGCACGTGTCGTTGTGTTCTTATTGTACAATCAGGATACACATTTCTAAAATTTTAACCGGTACATGTGAAGGAGGTTACACGTATGTGTTGAGATGTGTTGTTATAGGACGTTGGGTATTGTTATATATATTGTTGCTAATTACAAAATATGTATATAAGTGTTAAAACGTTAAAAAACATTAAAAAACTATGCAGTAATGTTGCGCTCGGTAAGTGATATCTTCCCTTTGTTGATATTATACTCTTGACGAACGTTTAGGCTCTTATCTCGAGTGTCGAGTGGTTGGTTTACTTTAATGACAATGAAGGCGTATTGATGTTATTTATTTGACGAAGTTTATTGCTCTTGAGCAACTTGTCGTTCATGTATCCTGACTATGTAGTCTTTGTCACATTCTGTAAATATAGACATGGCACTACGAATGAATGGTGTCGCCCGGTGGCAGTTGTTATGCACGTACATAACATAAGTGCAGTTAGTTCTGCGTGGTTATAAATTGATAGCAAAGTTTCGGAGGAACATTCTGCTTCCATTTCAGGGTGGGGCACAGGTAAAGTGTCACAGAAGACCGAGCTCATAAAAAATATGTCGTATTCAGCAAAGCAGTTAATGGTACGAAATGGGCGTACTTGTCAGTCAACAAACCAAATTTAATTATTTATTGTATTAGTACCGTCAATACACAACGTATACAAAGACCAGACGTATTAATACAACTGGGTTATATCTGGCGACATGTTTCGGCCGTTAACCGGCCAATTTGACTGTACCTTAACATTACTATTTCTTGTTGGCCTGAGGATGGCCAGCTAACGGCCGAAACATGTCGCCAGATATAACCCAGTTGTACTAATACATCTGACTTTTGTATATGTTGTGTATTGACGGTACTAATAAATAAATAATTGACGATACACAAAGGGATGGCTTCCTTAAAAAGACAAGTTTACTTCACTTGCAAAAAAATAAATGTAAAAGTTCTGTAGGAATAATTGCCGAATGTCCTGGCTGTATGTGCATGTAACGCTATCACATTTAGTGCAACTGAAGGTCACGTGACGAGTGTTTTATATAGACATACAAAAACGCTTTTGAAATAGAGCTGAGCGGTGGACATAATGTTGTATTGCTGCATCAAGAGTCTGGCTTAAAGAGACTTTAACATTCAAGTCTACTGACAAGTTCTTTCTGTAGACACGGTGTAGACCTAATTCTCCCAGGAAACAAAATTAAAGCAATTTATCGCTGTAAAAGTTCTGTATTGTATTTGTCTTCTATATACAAAAAAGGAGTGTCACTTAAAATAAGTTGCACATTATTCATGTCTTGATTCTAATCTCTGGAACTAAACTCTCATATTGGAAGCGCCAAAGAGTACAAAAATAAATGTTACTAATTTTCTTGAGCGACGATAAATATCCTTCGACTGAAGTGCGTGCGTGTGTGTGTGTGTGGGTTTGTGTGTGTGTGTGTGTGTGTAGACATATTTCGTTAGCACGAATGTATGGCTGTATTTTTGCCATGTAGACATTTGCGGTTTCTTCGTACATTAATTGCGTTCTATCAGCTACACTGACAGTCAGAAATTATATTCGTCATGAAATTTATAACAAATGAACGTGGGGATATCCTGCCATTACTTCGGGATATTTCATCTTTCTGCGTCGAATCCGAATTCCATATATTAGAATACACACGATGTTTAGTCCTGTGTTTTGCTGTGCATTGTTTACGGTAATGAATCCTGGGTGCAACAGAAGGTGCAGGATTTCTCGCTCAGTTGATGTGGTTAATAATTCCTTATGAAGTACTCTGGTTCGTGACCTGGTGGTGAGAGCCGCATTGAAATTTGGGGGGGGGGAGGAATTTAGATAAGAGTTTTGTTCAGAAAATATGTTATCAGTGTGTACATGATGGGCTCATTGCGTTCAGCTCTAACAAGACTAGTTCACACTTCGTTGTGCTACTGTCGTACTGTTTTTCCACACAGTCTGCGATCTTCTCTGTTCCTTGTTGATAGAAAACCGTGACAACTGATCTCACCTCGCGATCATATTACTAAACTCGTGATTTCGCTTCACAGCTGGGAAGAGTGTATAAGCACTTTGTGGAGAATACCCCGATATAACCAAAATCATTGTAGTTTCGTTAGTTATTTATAAGCACTGTGCTGTTATGCAGCCTAGGTTGGTAGCTGATTATCGACGCTTCAGAACTGTCTAAGGCCCTATCTTCAGGGTCCGATAGGCTGTTCCGGAACGTCGGTAATCAGCTACCAACCTACGCGGCTTAGCAGCTGTCCATAATTGAGGGGGTCCCGACTACACGGCGGGCAAGGCCTGAAATCTCAAAGGCAATGTTAGTTTATTTTCTGGCCGTCCGTGTTACTTCAGGATAGGAAAGCAGAATATGTTTTGTCTCGTTGAGTAACCTAATTGTCAACTTCTTGAAGGGAGGTCTGCGGCGTCCTTGCGGGATTGTTAGGGGAGAGAGCCTGACAAGTGGTGCAAGTTAATGTGTAATGCGGTCACTCCTGTGGCCGAGTTTCTAATCACGTACCCCGCTCATCTACCCCCCCCCCCCCCCCCCCCCCACCCCCCCCCCCCCCCCCCCCCCCCCCCCCCCCCCCCCCAC